>Ga0182027_10002136_pt1 | contig 32315 bp, 25 predicted proteins | sample 712E1DmetaG_FD_121300 | JGI IMG/M metagenome (GOLD analysis project Ga0182027, IMG submission 121300) | Permafrost microbial communities from Stordalen Mire, Sweden - 712E1D metaG (Illumina Assembly) | ecosystem: Environmental > Terrestrial > Soil > Wetlands > Permafrost | place: Sweden...
GCGTTTCCGTCTGAACTAACAAACGTTCCTAATGTTGTGTATTCAGCATTTGTTGGTATATGCCAGCCGGTTGGACATATTCCCTGTACGTTTCCTGTAAATGCAGGACTGGGCGAGGTTGTGTTTGTGGCTCCATTCTGGTATTGTACTGCTTCAGCCCATTGGTATAAACCTCCGTAAGTTGTGCAATTTGCTGTATCATCATTGTAGCAGTACTTTTCTATTGTGCTATTGTCTGTTTGGTCAAGAGCGCTACTTATTCTTGTCCCGACATCAAGATTTTCTTTTAGCCAGCATTGAGTACCTATAGATACTGTATGATAAGTTTTTCCTTCATATGAAACAGTGCTTACATCACAAGAAGGAGGAGTAAAGGTTATTTCACTTATATCACTAGTAGAAATTGTCACCGTTGAGCTATCAGTTTTTTTTATATTCATATAGTATTGAGCAAAAATTGCATTGGTCACTAATACGAATATTATTGTAAATATTATTCTTTTCATCTGAATATTTCCTTATTTCTCATTTCATTATTAACATTTTTATAGACTTTGAATACTTAGCCGAAGTCATTTTGCAGATGTATACTCCGCTTGCCAATCGGCTTCCATCGAATGTTATTTCATAGCTTCCTGCTTTCTTGTTTTCATTTACCAAAGAAGATACTTCTCTTCCTAATACGTCAAATACTTCAAGAGTAACCATTCCGTCAATAGGTAATTGGTATTCAATTATTGTTTTGGGATTAAAAGGATTTGGGAAATTTTGTTTAAATGCATATTGCTTCGGAGTGCCAACCTCAACTTCCACAATACTGCTGTATTGAAATTTTCCGTCATTATCTATCTGTTTAATACGGTAGAATATTGTTTCAGTTCCTTTAGCTGAATCAGTATATGAATAATCTTTGGGGCTATTACTTAGAACATGTCCTTTAACAAATCCAATCTTTTCCCATGGGCCCGATAATCTGCTGCCTGATGTCTTTTGAATTTCAAATCCGTTGTTATTTACTTCAGTCATGGTTTTCCATTCTAATTTTACAATATTCCCGTTCAGGAATGCACTAAAACTCTGAAGTTCAACAGGTAATACGTTGCCGCCGTCTGTTCCGCCGAATGTTATTTTATTGATTGTGGAGATACTTTTGGGAACACTTGTATTATCTGTAAGAATAAAGGTAATATCGGTTGAAGTGAAGGTGATTTTTTTTATTAAGTTAATATTTGTACTGTTGGCGGGATCACTGTTTTTATACAAAACCCCAAGGAAGGTTTGTGAAAATACCTGGGCTGAAAAAAGAAAAAGAAAAATAATTACTGTTCTCATATAGTAAGTCCTTTTTCTAAATGAAGATTATTCAAACATCTGTAAGAGTTGTTAGAATAATCTATTATGTAGCTTTCAGTTCTGGAAAAGTTGGAACTAAATAAGAGATATAAGGTCGCTTAATTCCTTAATTATCTAAATCAAATATAATTGTATTTTAGAGTATTATCAAAGATGTAGTTAAATTTTGAATATTTTTACATGGAGAGAATAAGCGTATGTACCAAACCATATTAAATAATTCGGGACTAATTTTTCAGCCAGGACACTTTTAGGACAGCATCTTTAAAACAATGATGATTTAATCTAAATCTGAACCTTTTTAAGAGTAGCCGAGAATCCCTGGATCTCCGTCCCCTAATAAGAGCCAACATTTACTATGGCAAACACTGTGGCAGTGAAAATTATATTATAAGGATTTCTTTGATGGCTTTTACACGTGCCATGGCGGGAAGTTTCCTCATTGACTCTTATTTACCCTTCGACATTACTTTTAATTCATTCTTAACATCAACAACATCTGTAAGACTAAAAACTAAATTAGTTACCTTATCTTTTAATCTTTCAGAATCAACTCTCCCTTCCAGTATCACTGTTTTAACATTTACAATTATATGTACCGGAGGATTTACTGTATTGGCCTGCCCATAATACAATGGGTCACTATGATATATTACATGTGCAACCTGAACCCCAATCCTTCCAGGTCCAAATGTTTTCTCTATCTTGTTATCTATACTTTTAACGCCGGGTACTTTTTCGGCTGCTTTCTGAAGTTGAGTTATTAACCATGGAAGATGAACCCACCCCTTTAATGTGACAATTCCATTTTTACTATCAACTGTAACCCAATCGTATATCCCATAGAATAAGTTCTTAGAAAAACTTTTCATTATTTGCTGAGCGACAATTGAATCGTTTGAGATCTGATAATTCTGTTCTCCTTTATTTTGACTCTGAGCGTAGGCGCCTGATATAAAAAACAAAGTAATAATAATTATCATTAAATAAGCTGCGGATCTATCAATTCTATTATTCATTTCTTGCCTCTTATTACAATCAATTAATAGACAACAGAACATAATAAATAGTTTAATAATAGACAACAGAAGCTAATAAAGGTTTCATTTGATTTGTGAATTAAATCAAACCTGCAGAAACTTAGTTTATTATATGAGACAGGCAGAATTTATAGAAATTGTATTTTACTATGGCAAACACTATGGCAGAGAAATTTCAGTCCAACTAAAATTATAGGCTATAGAATATAATTGAAAATAAAATGGAGACTTTTGGGAGACCCCCATTCAAGATGATTATTAAATGCTTACTGAATCCCAGTAATGAAGTCCAATTCTATCAATTGCCCTAACTCTCAAAAAAAGGAGTAACTTTTTAGTAACGTCTTAATAGAAAACCTCTTGGCGCTAGATACAATGGAGACATTTTGGAGACCTCGATTAAAAAAGCGGAAATAAAAACTATGGCAAACACTATGGCAGTGGTTTTTAAGTCATTATATTATAATAAGTTACATTATATGCCTTCTTACTTACAAGCAGAGGGTCGGATGAGTGATCCTTTCACCCCACAAGAAAGCGGAAGGGATTAAAGCAATCGGCTCATTTCATCGGTCACTTTATATTACCCTATATTTTCTTTAATTTTATTTATTGTCAAATTATATCTGATATGGATTCAGAGATAGCAAGTTTAGAATCTAAGTTAGAAAAATACAGAAATATAAAATTAGGGATGATGCAAAATTTATTAACTGGGAAAATAAGGTTAGTATGAAAAACAAAAAACCTGTTGAAAGCGGCTTTAATGAAATACTTCTCTACACAACACCAAATGGAAAAGTAAAAATAGAAATTTATTTACAAAACGAAACCATTTGGCTTACCCGGCAGAAAATTGCCGACTTGTTCGGCGTGGAGAGAAGTGTTGTAACAAAGCATTTAAGAAACATTTTTCAAACCAATGAACTTCGTTCAGATTCAGTATGTGCAATAATTGCACATACTGCCAATATATAAAGGTTAAACTTGTAATTTTTCAGAAAAGATTACCAAAAAAGAAAAGTTAATTATGAAAGACAAAAAGCTGCAAATACGTAACAGCACTGCTGAGTTTTTAATGTTTACTGCACAGGCTGGTGAAAACGGAATTGAAGTACGGTTCCAGAATGAGACTATCTGGCTGTCGCAAAAAATGATGGCTGTACTGTTTGATTGCAGTATTGATAATATTTCGCTTCACTTGAAAAATATTTTCAAAACTAAAGAGCTTGATGAAAGTTCAGTTACCGAGGATTTCTCGATAACTGCATCAGATGGAAAAACATATAATACCAAACACTATAATTTAGATGCTGTCATAGCAGCGGGCTATCGGGTTAACTCTCATAGAGCCACACAGTTCAGGCAATGGGCAACTTCAATATTGCGCGATTTTGCAATTCGGGGATATGTATTAGATAAAGAACGCTTGAAAAATGGGTCGTATTTGAGCGAAGAGTATTTCAATGATTTATTGGCGGAAATACGTGAGATACGCGCTAGTGAAAGAAAATTCTATCAAAAAATGACTGATATATATGCTACAGCGGTTGATTACAACGTGGATGATGCTTTTACACAGAAATTCTTTGCGACCGTTCAAAATAAATTGCATTTCGCTATTCATGGAAATACTGCCGCTGAAGTAATAGTTAATAGGGCCGACAGTAAAAAAGAACACATGGGTTTAACGACATGGAAAAATGCTCCTTCTGGAAAAATTATCAAAACAGATGTCTCTATTGCAAAAAATTATCTTACTGAAAAAGAAATAAAAAATTTAGACCGTTTTGTTACCATGTATCTTGATTATGCTGAAACTCAGGCGGAGCGAAAAATTCCGATGACAATGAATGATTGGGCAAGTAAACTCAACGCATTTTTGCAATTTAACGAAAAAGATATTCTGAAAAACGCAGGTAAGATAACGCAGGCAATAGCTAAATCCTTAGCTGAAAGTGAATTTGAAAAATATCGCATTATCCAGGATTGGCTTTTTGTAAGTGATTTTGATAAAGCAGTAAAAATGCTGTCACATCCAAAGAAAAATAAATAATGAGTTAGGATTGTAGGGCGGGGCTGAATTATATTGCAAAAATACTATAGGCAAGTCTTATAGAGTAATGGGTTGTCACGTTGGATAAAAAAATCCCCCTTCATCAGGGGGATTTGTACTAACATATAAACCGAACTATTACACAACTCCCTGATCTATCATAGCGTCAGCAACTTTTAAGAAGCCGCCTATGTTCGCGCCGTTTACATAGTTACCCGGTGTGCCAAATCTGTCTGCCATCGTTACGCAGGTTGTATGAATGCTCTTCATAATGCCTCTCAAACGATTGTCGACTTCTTCTTTCGTCCACGGTAACCGCATGCTGTTCTGTGACATTTCAAGTCCTGATACTGCTACGCCGCCTGCATTTGCTGCTTTGCCCGGACCGTATAATATCTTAGCATCAAGAAATACATTCACGCCCTCAAGTGTTGTCGGCATGTTTGCACCTTCACTTACAGCAATTACTCCGTTCTTTACAAGATTCTGTGCATCTTTACCGTTGATTTCATTCTGTGTTGCACTCGGGAATGCGCAGTCAGCTTTGTGGTTCCATAATGGATTGTAATCAAGCTTGCTGTCCAATGGGAAGTAAACCGCTGAATCAAATTTATCAGCATATTCTTTTATCCTTCCGCGTCTTACATTCTTTAACTCCATTAAGAAAGCTAATTTTTTCGCGTCAATTCCTTTTTCATCATAAATGTAACCATTGGAATCTGATGATGTAAGAACTTTTCCGCCTAAAAGATTAATTTTTTCAATTGTATACTGTGCAACATTTCCGCTTCCTGATACAAGGCATTTCTTTCCTTCAAGTGTTGTCCCTTTTGTGCCTAACATTTCTGCCGCGAAATATGTTGAGCCGTATCCGGTTGCTTCAGGACGTATAAGTGATCCGCCCCAGTTCAATCCTTTTCCGGTTAATACTCCGGTAAATTCATTTTTCAGTTTCTTGTACTGACCGAATAAATATCCGATCTCTCTTCCGCCTACTCCAATGTCACCGGCGGGTACGTCTGTATCGGGACCGATATGTCGAAATAATTCGCTCATGAATGCCTGGCAGAAACGCATAATCTTCAGATCGCTTTTCCCTTTAGGATCAAAATCAGAGCCGCCCTTTCCGCCCCCCATAGGGAGTGTGGTTAAGCTGTTTTTGAATACCTGCTCGAACGCTAAGAATTTTAATATGCCGAGATTTACAGATGGATGGAAACGAAGTCCCCCTTTGTAAGGTCCTATCGCGCTGTTCATCTCAATTCTGAAACCTCTGTTTATATGAACCTCTCCCTGATCGTCTACCCAGGGAACTCTGAACATAAGTACTCTTTCAGGTTCAAGTATTCTTTCAAGAACTTTTGCTGCCCTGTATTCCGGATGACGGTCTAATACTAATGATAAAGAAGTCGCCACTTCTTCTACCGCCTGATGGAATTCCGGTTCGGCCGGATTCTTCGTTTTTACATCGGCCATTAGATCTTTTACGTATTGGGACATATTAACCTCAAAAAAATTGATAAATAATGAATTATAGAACGAATAACATGTTTAAGGAAACTGTTAACTGATGATTTAGAAACTGATTTTCTTTTTCAAATACTTCCTGGTTTGACTTGTCATACCGTAAGTCCCCCCTCACGATTATATTTTTATTGATCTTATATTCCGGCGTTATTGTAATTTCATCCAATCTCTGCGCTATCCCCGTCCTTGTCCCGTCCCAGTCATTGAATATTTCTTCTCTCAATGCTAAACTGAAATCTTCGCAAAAATAATATCGCAAATACCACGCTGCTCCGTACCATTGTGCATTCTCTCCGCCTATACCCGTCTTTTGTTCTGTTCCGTAAACTCCGTAACCGCCGATTGAAAATTTGTCTGTTATTTTTATTTGCCCTAAAAGATCGTAAACAGATCTGTTCTGCGAATTATTATTGTTAAGTTCCGGTCCGCTTATAAAATTACCCGTAAATGATATCCTGTCCGTTGGTGTATATGAAACTTGCGCACCGATTGATTTCGATTTGTTGTTGTCGGTTGTATTGTCCCATCCGTTTGTAACCAATACCATTGTGCTGAATTGTTTTGAGAACGGATAGCTTACACGAACACCCGTATGTGTGTATGGGATTGCATATCCAAAAAGAAACGACCGGGAGGCATTGTCATTATAACCGTCATATCCCTCAATTACTTCATAACCTAAGTGAGTTACAAATTTTCCGGCATCTATCCGGAGTCCGTTTCCTATTTTGGCTATATAACTTAAATAGATCTGGTGAAGATCAATATCTTCCGAATCTTTTGTTGAGGTAACTACTCGCGGAATTGAAGAACCGGATGTTAAATCAACTCTGAACCCTGCATCACCCGGATTTGTTAATGCTTTCTGAAATACAAGTTCCGCAGCATCAAGTTTGAATGTATTATTCTCAAAATCAAATACACGAAATTGGTTCGTCCCCGATGCGGGAATATTGAAATTATAAGAATAAGATGTGGAAACAAATCCGTTCAGCATAAGGTCATCATACCATTTGTTTTGCTGCGCAGATAAGATGAAAGGGAATAGAATAACAAAACAGAATATTTTGTAAGCGGCATGAATCATTGATGTAGTATATTGTTGAAAGGAAGATAGACTTGATTATTCAGGAAGTAAACAATACTAATGATGATTTTTGTGTAGTAATTATTACTACAGGCCTTATTCTAGCCCAGGCATTTATGCCTGGGATCATTGAATATAAATATTAATTGTAATTTAAGGGGATTCATCCCCTTACAGTTTCTTACATTGTCATTAGGAGCGAAGCGAAGAATCGCTTCCATACTCCCAGGCATAAATGCCTGGGCTACTAAACCATAAAATGATAATTAAATTAGCCCAGTCCTTCAGGACTGGGCAAATGGAAGAGAGTTAAAAGACCCTATGCCATTTATGGCATTAATAAAATAATATATATTATACTGTCATTCCGCTCTCTCGATTGTCATCCCCGGCCGCAGTTAACCGGGATCCCCCGTTTATTATTACAACTCAATCAGTTTGTTCTGAATGGCATATTGTGTCAGTTCAACGCTCGTTTTCAGTTTAACCTTTTCGAGGATCCTGTTCCTGTAGGAATAAACAGTATGTACGCTTATACAAAGTTCGCTTGCTATATCCTCGGCGGAATTGCCCGAGGCTATTTTGCAGAGTATCTCATACTCACGGTCAGACAGTTTCTCGGGAGTACCGTCCGGCTGATTAATATTATCGGCAAGATTTTCAGCTAATGAATTGCTTATATATTTCTTCCCCTTAATTATTGTCCTCAAAGCCGTAACAAGTTCATCCGGTGCGCTTGCTTTTTTCAGGTATCCCGATGCACCTGCTTTAAGCGCGCGTATCCCGTATTGCTCTTCACTGTACATGCTTAAAATTAATACCGGCAGATCGGGATATTCTTTCTTGAGGTCCTTTAATGCCTCAAGTCCGCTCTTGCCGGGCATATTTATGTCAAGCACCACGACATTCCATACATCTTTTTTCAGAAGTTCAAATAGTTCCGCGGCATTTCCTGCTTCACCCGTTACTTTCATATCGGACTCTTCCGCAAGTATCTGCTTCAATCCTTCTCTCACAATTGCGTGATCGTCTGCCATCAATATTTTTATCATCTCATTTCTCCTTCCTATTCCCCCTTAACAAAGGGGGGTAGGGGGGTTGTTGTTTTAATTCTAATTATGTCCTGTTATTTTGAGCAATCTTTCCTTTCATTCTGAGTGCTCTTTATTGTCATTCTGAGCGTAGCGAAGAATCTCATGTCATTCCCGTCCCGATGAATCGGGAGGAATCCATGCAGTTTATTTTTCCATCAATCCAATACTCCATTCATTCCTTCTCTGTGCTTCTCTGTGGTCTCCGTGTCTCCGTGGTTTTTCCTTAACTTCCTTTTTTATCATTGAAATTAGTCATCCCTTTTTCCTTTCAACTTTTACCTTTTTACTTTTCTTCCTACTCCTTACTTCCCTCCGATGGAATAATCGCCCTCACCGTAGTTCCATTATTCATCGAGCTCCTTACCTCCACCGATCCCCCGAATATTATCGCGCGCTCTTTCATCCCCAAAAGCCCCAGAGACTTCGGGTCATTAACCTGGCTCTGCGTTATCCCTTTTCCGTTATCTTTAATTTCCAGCGTTAATGATCCGTTTGCTTCTTTGAGCTGAATAACGATTCTGCTTGCATTCGCATGACGGGCAGTGTTAATAATAGATTCCTGGAATATCCTGAATAACGCGGTTGATTTTTCCTGATCAAGATTTATCTCATCTTTCGGCAGGATGCATTCACATTCAATACCCGTCTTCTCCATGAAGTCCTGTGCCTGCCATTCAATAGCCGGAATAAGTCCCAGCTCGTCAAGCAGTCCGGGTCTCAGTTTGGAAGAGATCTTCTGTACCGATTCAATTGAATTGTCAATAAGTTTTTCAACGGATTCAAATTTTGCTTTGATAATTTCATTACTGTTTACTTTGTTTGCCAGAAGACTGATCTGAATCTTAAGCACCGTCAGCATCTGACCGAGTTCATCATGTATCTCGCGCGCAATCATTTTTCTTTCTTCTTCTCTGACTGTCTGGAGCCGCGATGCTAAATTTCTTAACTGCTCTGTCCGCTGACGGATTTTCTCTTCAAACTTCCGTCTCTCTTCTATGTCTCTCGAAATAAAAAGAATCGCCGGACGCTCATTAAAATCAAACAACCTTGAGTTAATTTCAGCTGGAATTATCCGGTTGTTTTTATCTGAAAGAGAAACATTAGAAATATAACTTTGTCCCGAATTTAATTTGTCGATGAATTTCAGCAGCTCATCTTCCTTATTCTCAAATATTACATGGAGGGGATTCAATCGGAGTAGTTCTTCTGAATTATAGCCCAGCAGCTGGGAAGCTTTTTCATTGACTTCGGCAAAATTACTTAAAGTCTTTCCGTAGTTCAGATAACACACAAACATTGCGTCGCTGGTACTGTCAAACAGATTCCTGTACTGCCGCTCGCTTTTGGTTAACTCTAATTCATTCTCCTTTCTTTCTGAAATATCCCTGACAATCGAGAGGACTAATGTTTCATTCGAACTGCTCTTCATCGTTGAATTCGAATATCCAAACCACACCTTCCGCCCATTCCATAATATGGCTCTCCTTTCAAGGTAGGCTTTTATTTCAGAATTAAAGAAATCATCCCGGTATTCCTTATAAATTTCTCCCTGAATATTGGCGTGATAGAGAATGTGGAACGGCTGGTTTACAAGTTCCTCTTCCGGCTTGTCAAACATTCTGCAGAATGCGGGATTAACTCCCACTATAATCCCCCCGGAATCAGTTATCCTTATCCCGTCCGCAGAATTTTTCCATATGTCAGAATATTCAAAATTCATCTTGTAATAAAATAAACGATTAGACCCCCAATATCCAGGAAATTAAAAAATGTCCTTATTTCCGGCCTCAAATTATTTGAACTTATTTATATAAAGGAAATAGTCGGCATAAAAAAATGCGAAATAGAAAATTTGCATATATTATTACCATTACAATTTAATGGATGGGATGGGGAAATTATGTTTGAGCCCCGACGAGTCGGGGCGAGTTAATTTCCCACACTTTAACTATCTGTTAGGCAGAACGGAGTAGCAAATTTTCCGCATTTTTTTAAAGCCTTGATCTTTTGCCTCCTTTTCCATCAAGGGAAAAGGAGGTTAAAGAAATACTTCATGGAAAAATGGGATAAAGAATCATATAATTATAATACTGGTGCATGTGCGCTAAAGGAATATGTATCATTGCTCCCGCCTTTTGTATACGTTTTGTTATAGCCGCTTTTTTATATTTGCAGCGTAAGATTTAATTATTGTTACGATCAATCTAATTAAAGTATATGGAGTAGAAAAAATGTTAAAACGTAAACTTGGAAAAAGCAATTTAGAAGTCTCGGCTCTTGGACTCGGCTGCATGGGAATGAGTTTTGCCTATGGACCCGCTCCTGACAAAAAAGAAATGATTACTCTTATTCATAAAGCTGTCGAACTCGGCATCACATTCTTCGATACAGCGGAAGCATATGGTCCTTTCACAAACGAAGAACTTCTGGGTGAAGCACTTGCTCCTTTTAGAGATAAGGTTGTTATAGCTACTAAATTCGGTTTCAATTTTGGACCTAAAGGTGGACAAGATAGCCGCCCGGAACATATTAAGGAAGTTGCTGATGCTTCACTTAAACGTCTCAAGACCGATGTCATTGATCTCTTCTACCAGCATCGCGTCGATACAAGCGTTCCAATCGAAGATGTTGCAGGAACTGTAAAAGATTTGATTCAGCAGGGGAAGGTAAAACATTTCGGTCTTTCTGAAGCAGGCGTTAAAACTATCCGGCGTGCTCATGCCGTTCAACCCGTTACCGCGGTTCAAAGTGAATATTCGCTCTGGTGGAGAAAACCTGAAATAGAATTGATCCCGGCTCTTGAGGAACTCGGCATCGGGTTCGTTCCCTTTAGTCCTCTTGGTAAAGGTTTCCTTACCGGAAAGATCGATGAGAAAACTACATTCGACAAAAACGATTTCCGTAATATAGTTCCTCGTTTCTCGACAGAGAATCGCCTTGCGAATCAGTCGCTTGTTGATTTGCTTGCCAATATTGGAAAACAAAAAAATGCAACATCTGCACAAATTTCTCTTGCCTGGCTCCTTGCGCAGAAACCATGGATTGTCCCGATTCCCGGTACAACTAAACTTAACCGTTTAGAGGAAAACATCGGTGCGGTAAATATCAATCTAACTTCGGAAGAATTAAACGAAATTAACTCTGCCCTTGAAAAAATTAAAGTAGTAGGCGACCGCTATCCCGAAGAATTAGAAAAAAGAACCGGATTATAAAGGAATAAATAGATATGATTAATATAGAAAACCCAAATAGCATTTTCCCTAAAGGTGAAAAAGTTTCACCGGACTATTTTACCGGTACAGCATGGCTGAATATTTTAGTTCCTCAGGATGAAACCAAAAGTTATGCGGTCGGCAATGTAATATTTGAACCTGGAAGCAGAAACAACTGGCACACGCACCCTGCCGGACAGATCCTGCTGATAACCGATGGCGAAGGTTACTACCAGGAAAGAGGTAAACCCGCAAGGTTTATTTCCAAAGGCGATGTTGTTGTTATTCCTTCTCATACCGACCATTGGCATGGCGCTTCAAAGGGCAGTAGTTTAACCCACATCGTCATAACGAACAACACCATTCTGGGCGCTGTGGTTTGGTTAGAACCGGTGTCGGATATAGACTACCTGAAATGCCATGAAAAGAAGGATTAAATTATGAGATTAAGTGAAAATGCAGTTAAAAATCACGAGGAACTGTTCCCAAATCATAAATCAACATTAAAGGAAACAGATACTGAATTGATAGAAGTGTTTGACAACTTTGCTTTCGATGAAGTAATTAGTTACGGAACTTTAGACACAAAGACTCGGGTGATGATGATTTTAGCTTCAACTATTGCAAGCCAGGCTTTGACAGAATTTAAAGTGATGGTTGGCGGCGCTCTCAATGTTGGAGTAACCCCGGATGAAGTAAAAGAAATTGTATACCAGTCCGTACCCTATGTCGGCATTGCAAAAGTCCTTGACTTTATTCATGCAGCAAATGAAATATTGGAAAGCAGGGGAATCACGCTTCCATTGGAAGGGCAGTCTACTACAACACCTGAAACGAGAATGGCTAAAGGATTAGAAATACAAAAATCAATCTTCGGAGATATGATTGATAGCATGTATAAATCTTCCCCCGCAGATCAGATTCATATTCAAAAATTTTTATCCGATAATTGCTTTGGAGATTATATAACAAGAACAGGACTGGATATAAAAACAAGAGAACTTTTAACTTTCTCCATGCTGTTATCCCTCGGTGGATGCGAGCCGCAGTTAAAAGGTCATATTCAAGGCAATCTGAATGTCGGGAATAACAAAGAAATTTTGCTCAGTACAATTACCCAACTGTTGCCTTATGTCGGCTACCCAAGATCATTAAATGCCCTGAGATGTTTAAATGAGGTTAAGCCGGATTAAATTAAAATCTGGTTATTATCAAACCCGAATAATTAAATAGGAACAAAATATGCAAAAGATTTTATTAAATAACGGCGTTGAAATGCCAATCTTGGGATTTGGTGTTTTTCAAATTACCGATCCTGAAGTTTGCGAAAAATGTGTTATTGATGCGCTGCAGGCCGGCTATCGTTTACTTGATACTGCCGCTTCTTATATGAATGAAGTACCCGTCGGTAAAGCAATCATACAATGCAGAATTCCAAGAGAAGAACTGTTTATTACCACCAAACTGTGGGTTCAGGATACTGGTTATGAGAAAACAATTAGTGCGGTGGAGAAATCTCTCAAAAGATTGCAGTTGGATTATCTTGATTTGTATCTGATTCACCAGCCCTATGGTGACGTCTTTGGCTCATGGAGAGCAATGGAAGAACTTTATCACAAGGGAATAATTAAAGCAATAGGCGTAGCAAATTTTTATCCTGACCGCATTATGGATTTGATTATCCATTCTAAAGTCGCCCCTGCTGTTAATCAGATTGAAACACATCCCTTTAATCAGCAGATCGATACTCAGAAATTCTTACAGAATAATAATGTTCAAATTGAATCCTGGGGCCCCTTCGCAGAAGGGAAGAACAACATGTTCACAAATGAACTTCTTCAATCGATTGCAAAAAAATATAATAAATCCGTAGCACAGGTAATTCTTCGCTGGCTGACACAAAGAGGAGTAATTGGAATTCCTAAATCAATCCGTAAAGAAAGAATGATTGAAAATTTTAATATCTTCGATTTTGAACTTGGATCTGAGGAAATTAATTCAATTTCAGCACTCGATAAAAAAGTCAGCAGCTTTTTTGATCACCGTGATCCCGAAATGGTGAAATGGATTAGTTCCAGAAAGCTTGATATCTAATAATTAATTGGATTGAAATAAGTAAAAACATTTTTTCCCGTCTGTTTAAAAAAGAAACCGGTATGAGCCCAAAAGAATTTCAAAACCGGATTCTTAACTAGTGGAAAGCTAAATCACAGCAAATGGATAGTTTTATTATTATTGTCAACAGCATACAGAAATAACTTTTTCAGATAATTAAATAAAATATATGAATCCTAATGTAGATGCATTCTTAAGTAAAGCCAACAAATGGCAGCAGGAATTTGAGAAATTGAGAAAGATCATCCTTGATACTCACCTTACCGAAGAATTGAAGTGGGGCGTCCCTTGTTATACACTTGATAAACGAAACGTAGTTTTAATACATGGATTTAAAGAATACTGCGCGCTTCTCTTTTTCAAAGGTGCCTTGCTAAAAGATCCAAAGGGTATTCTGATAATTCAATCAGAGAATGTTCAGGCGTCACGACAGATTCGGTTTACCAATATTCGGGAAATAATTAAGTTGGAAACCGTCTTGAAATCCTATATAAAGGAAGCTGTTGAAGTTGAAAAAGCCGGTTTGAAAGTGACTTATAAGAAGACTAAGGAATTCAAAATCCCTGAAGAATTTCAAAATAAATTAAATGAAATCCCTCCCCTGAAAAATGCATTTCAAGCATTAACTCCCGGACGTCAAAGAGCATACCTTCTTTATTTTTCTGCACCTAAACAATCCAAAACCCGGGAATCAAGGATTGAAAAATGTATTCCGCAAATCCTCAATGGAAAGGGGTTAAATGACGTGTTTTAAGATATCCTTCTGCTACTATTATTCCATCACTGCAAATGACCACACATTATGTAAACTTATATTTGTCATCCCTGCGAAAGCAGGGATCCCATGAATACTTGGTAATCTCATTTGTCATTCCCGCTGAGGCGGGGATCCATGCAGCGTATTTCTGGGCTGCAGGGGACCATTCCCCGGCAGCATTCTTCTTATTAACATTCTTCCATCATTCCATTACTCCAATACTCCATTCTTCCAGGTTTGCTCACTTCCCCGGCTTCAAAATTATACCTTTATTCAGATGTCCGTTAATTCTTACATTAATTGGTTTGTCAAATCTCAGGTGCTTTGTAAATTTCAACTCCCGTTCCGGAGTCACCTGGTTAAGCCAGTCCCAATTAATAAATCCAAGATGATCATATTCGTTTACTGTAAAATATCCTACTTTAAAAGAAGTAATATTCTGAAAGAAATGGGAACCCTGCGATGGTGTTACATTAAAATCTTTAAATCCGGATTCAACTATTACACTTGCACCCGAAATCTGATCCCATGTAACAGGGATTCCTAGCCAGTGGTCTAAACTTCCCCAGCGCCCGACCCCTATAAGAATATAGGGCCGCTTTTGTTCCAGCAATTCCGAATTAAGCCGGCTGACTTCCATTGCCACATCAATGCTCTTGCCCCGGTCAAATGTCTGTATGTCAACCATTATTATATCATGAATATCTGTTATAGCGCCGTTCCCCAAAACCTGCGCGCTTTGACAGATAAGATCATCTCTATCAACATTATCAACTTCAAGTTCTTCCAACTCACGGCTTATTACAAGAGGTCTCATCTGCAGCATGGCAAACTCCTTCGGTGTCCCCGGAGGTACTCTCATGTTTACCGCGAATTCAATTTCTACCGATGCACCCATTCCCCACGAACCCAGCTCAAGCAGTATATTAAGTATTTCTGCAAGCGGAAATATGTTGTTCTTTAATATTGGAGCAAATGTAACTACCCTGCTTCCTTTTCTTGAGATGCCGTCATATACAGAATCATTTTCAGCCGAATAAGTTGAACCTACAAAATTTAATGTCTGATCTTTCTCTGATATATTCAGTTCATATTTTACAACAAGTTCTTCCGGCTTATCATCTGAAGTGTGTTTCAGTTTGCCATTTAAATTCAACGCATAAAAAAACTGCTGTGCATTCTTAATTGTTTCTTTTGTTGAGAAGAACTGCAGCAGGTGCCTTGGATATTTTGGACAGAACCTTACGCAGTTACCTCCGTCAACAACAGTTTTCCCCAAACCCAAAGCCGCAAGCGCTATCCCGTCTGTTGATTTCTGCGGTGGTACAGGGTAAAAATTAAATGATTTAGCCACACCTGAAAAATCCGGGTAGAATCTTTCCTCATGCGGCGCACCCACAAGCCGCTGAATGATCACCGCCATTTTTTCTTCCTCAAGCCGGTAAGCAGTCACTTTCATATAATCCTTAGCCGACTTTAAAAAAGTAGATGCATAAACGCATCTTATGCATTCCAATAATTCCTGCAGCCGTATTTCAATATCGCTGTTGTTGTTCGGTAGCATGTATGTCTCATATACTCCGGCAAACGGCTGAAACTGAGAGTCCTCAAGCAGGCTGGAAGATCTGATTGCGAGAGGCTCTTTTATTATATCAAGGAAATCCCGCAGCTTTTTCAATATGTCCAACGGGAAATACTGGGCTTCGAGGAATCTTTTGATTATTACTTTATCATCAGATTCATTTAAAGCAAAACTTTCAAGTTGGTTGGCTTCAAGAAAATGGTCATATACATCGGTCGCGATTACAATTGCCGATGGGACGGTTATTTCCACATCTTCAAATCTATTTCTTATATTATAATCATTTATTAAAGTATTGATAAATCCAAGACCGCGGGCTTTTCCTCCTAAAGAGCCGCCCCCCATTCGCGCGAAGCTGTTTTTAGAGTCAAAAAATTCTTTATTAAAATCTGTAATTATACCCCGCTGCCTGATGTGCTGATAAATTTTAAGAGAGTTGATCAGTTCATTTCTTAACTCTCCAATCGAATTAAAGTCTGAAACTTTTCTTGGCCTAAGTCTGTACGCCAGCCAGAACTCTGTTCTCGCTTTTAACCAATTGGAAAAGTGGTTTCTTTCAGAATGGTACAGGATACTTTCATCCGGTACAATATGAAGCTGTTCTTCCAGAGATTTTAAGTTGTTAGCGCGGCCTACTACCTGTCCCTGCATATTATAAAAAATAAAATCTCCGAAACCGCACCGGTCCAGCATAAATTCCCTTAATTCATGAAGCAGGCGGGGTGAGTTTTTCTGAACAAAAGAAGCTCCTATCTCATGGGCCATATGTTCATAATCGGTGGTGCTTGACTGTAGAAGTATTGGAATATCCTTATGTCCTTTTTTTACTGCAAGCACAAATTTCAATCCTGCTTCAGGATCTTTTTCTCCATCCTTTTTGAAATTGATATCAGTGATAATTCCCAGAATTGATTCCTGGTATTTTTCATAATAACTCCACGCCTCTTCATAAGTGGTGCATAAAAGAATTTTAGGTCTGGCCCGCATCCTTAAAAATTTGTGGGTGATATTAACGCCTTCAGACAATAGTCTCTGGGATTGCTTGAATATCTCCGTATAAATTATGGGGAGATAAGAGGAATAAAATTTTATATTATCTTCCACCAGAATAATTGCCTGAACTCCGACTTTTAGAATGTCGTTCTCCGCGTTCATTTTGTCTTCGGCATATTTTGTTATAGCTATCAGCAGCCGGTAATCCCCCTGCCAAATAAATATCCGGTCAAAAATTGAAGTGTCGTAAAAACTTGTTAATTCTTTCCTTTCTTTGTTATCGTATGCGAGCAGGATGATAGGGGTGCTGATTCCTTTTTCCTTAATTTTCTGGGCAAATTTAACGACATGCATATCTTCAATATGGAGTGTCGTTATTATAAGGTCAAAGGGGACGTCGTCAAAAAGTTCAAGCGCTTCCTCACCTGTCGTAACGTGAGTAATTTCAGGCGCCTGACTTAGATTTAATGCCTGGTATTCTTCCCGGATAAGCTCGTATAATCTGCCGTCCTCTTCAAAAAGATAGTTGTCGTATAAACTTGAGACAAGCAGGATTTCCTTAATCTTGTGCCGCATGAGTTTCTGGAAATTATTGTACTTGTTTAAAACAAGGTTTTCAATATTGAGCTGACTGAGTTTATCCATGTATTTTAATAACTTTTTAAGAAGATTATCCTTAACATTCAGATTTTTTTGATTAAAGTAAAGGATGCCCCATTATTGCGACTCTACCTAAAGGCCGTCTTAAGGCCATCTATTCTATTGAAACATACTTCAGGGATACATGAAAGACTATAGGCCAAGGCCAGAAAGACTATTCAACAAGGCCGTAGAGACTATATGCCAAGGCCATAATTACTATACACCAAGGCCGTAAATGTAAAATTACGGCCTTGTTTTGCAAAATAAAACCCCCCTGAGAGCCACGAAGAATCAAATCCTAATCCCTTCTTAAATTATTTGCATTAAAAATCTTATCCTCCGTATTTGACGGCCTTAAATTATGAGCGTTAAATAAATTCAGCATAGGTAGTAATTCGAATAATCTAATGAAGTGGAATGGGGAAATGTTGTTCGAAGCTCTCCCGGGGAGCGGGAGAGCAAGTTCATTTCCCACACTTAAATTGACAGATTGGCCAAACGAAGCGCTGAATTTATAGCGAATAATTTAAAGCCGAAGTTCTTTTCGTGCTTTTCTCCAAAGAAAAGCACAAAGAGATTGTTTCTTTGCGCCAAAACAAAAACAATGAAGAGAAAAGTTTACTTCCTCTTCATTATTCTAACCGGCTTAATCATGTTTTCCGGCTTAAGTATCTCGTCTAACTCCTCCCGCGAAAGCAATTTCTTCTCCAGAACCAGCTCATAAACTCCTCGGTTTGTTGCGAGCGCTTCTTTTGCAAGCTGTGTTGATGTTTCATATCCCAAAAGAGGATTTAGCGCGGTAACCAACCCAATGCTGTTCTCAACCATTGACCGGCACCTTTCTACATTAGCCGTAATCCCCTTAACGCATCGATATGAAAGCGTTTCCATTCCGCTCTTCAGCATTTCAATCGATTCAAACAAACTCTGAACAATTAATGGTTCCATCACGTTCAATTCAAGCTGACCCGCTTCAACAGCAAGCGTAACCGATAAATCATTTCCGATAACTTTAAAAGCTATCTGGTTTACAACCTCGGGAATAACCGGATTTACTTTCCCGGGCATGATTGAAGAGCCCGGCTGCATAGGAGGCAGATTTATTTCATTCAGTCCGCATCTTGGACCCGAAGAAAGGAGGCGCAGGTCATTACAGATTTTTGAAAGTTTTACCGCAAGTCGCTTAATAGCTGATGAAAACATTATGAACGCACCGGTATCCTGTGTTGCCTCGATGAGATTAGCAGCAAGTACAAGATCAAGCCCGGTAATTTTCCGCAGTTCCTTTACAACCACGGCGCTGAATTCGGGATCTGCATTTATCCCGGTACCAATGGCAGTAGCCCCCATATTTATTTCTAAAAATAATCTGGCGTTTTGATTTAACCTTTCGATTTCTTCCTCAAGAGTTACTGCATATGCTTCAAACTCCTGACCTAAAGTCATAGGCACAGCATCCTGAAGCTGTGTACGACCCATTTTGATTACATGCGAAAACTCTTTCCCTTTGTCTCGGAACGACTGGATTAAATTCTGAAGAACGACAACTAGTTTCCGGGTACTGAATATAGAAGCAATTTTTACTGATGTAGGATAAGCATCATTTGTGGATTGAGATAAATTTACATGGTTATTCGGGTGGCAGTATTGGTAGTCACCTTTTTCATGTCCAAGGATTTCTAGCGCTCTATTGGCAATTACTTCATTGGCATTCATATTTGTTGAAGTCCCCGCACCCCCCTGGATCATATCAACAACAAAATGCCGGTGCAGATTACCGTTAATTATTTCTTTGCATGCTTCAATAATTGCATGAGCAATATTTTTTTCGATCAGACCAAGTTTAAGATTAGCACTCGCCGAGCCCATTTTCACCATAGCCAGCGCTTTAATAAACTCAGGATAGAAATTCAGCGTAACTCCGGTGATATTAAAATTCTCAAGTGCGCGCAGTGTCTGAACACCATAATAAAATTCATCGGGAACATCACGGTCGCCAAGCAGATCATGTTCTTTTCTTGTCCCTCCCGAGAAATACTGGGCTGATAAATTCAGCAGCCGGGAATTTGAGTGGGAAATACGGCGGGACATAACACGGGAAATATGAGATATTACTTTAAAGGCGATACTGCCGTGTTCATTAAAAAGCGTCAGGAACTTTTCTCGTCTTCCGATCAGCAGAGTTGAATCAATCACAGCGCGGGCGGAAGTGGAATGAGGCGAGTTATCGAATAATGCGCCTTCTCCTAAAAATTCATTTTTAGAAAACAGGGTTATTCTTCTTTCCTCATCGAACGAAGTTTTTATGAATAATTCAACCTCACCGCTGTAAACAATATATAATGCTTCGCGTTCATTGTTTGTTCTGTAGAGAAACTCATTTTTTTTAATATTCCTGACTTCAAACTGTTTAGAGACAAGTTCAAGCTCATTATTATCCAACTCTTCAAAAAGAGATACTTTCCCGATAAAGCTCCTTATATTTTTTAATTCCATAATTCAACTTCGTTTTTCATTTATAAAAAATCTTAATTATTGCATATAAACCTACAAAATTATCCTTTCAGAAAAATCACCGATAATGGATAAGTGTGATATTAAACTGCACCTGAGACCAGCCCCCGACACCCAAGTAAAAATGACAATTTTACTGTAATGCGACAGCCTGCTTCGGCGAAACGGGGAATGGAAAAAAAGTAGGACTCTAGCTATTAAAAGTACGAGAAACAGGTTTTTGCCAAAAGATTTAATATCCTATTTCACTTTATAACTGGTAGCCATATTGTGAAGATGCTCCCTTTTCCAACTACACTTTCCAATGTAATCCGGCCATCCATTAATTCCATAAGTTTCCATGATAAAGTTAACCCAATTCCGCACCCCTCATATCTCCGGGCCAAGCCCTCGCTTACCTGGCGGAAAGCTTCAAAAATAATTTGCTGATGCGTTTCAGGTATTCCGATTCCGGTATCAATAACTTTAATTATTGCCCAATCTATTCCTTCATTATTTATTTTGTCAACAACTATATCCACCGAACCTATGTTGGTATATTTAAACGCATTATCAAGTAAGTTATGAATTACCAGGGAGAAGAGGTAGTCGTCAATTAAGACTTTCAGATTGTCGGTCTTATAGGAGATATTAAAAGCTAAATTCTCTCTTATGGCAAAATCAATAAATTGCTCAGTTTTCAAAGGAAGAAATTCCGATAAATCTACAAGCTTCCGGTTTATCACGAGTTCATTTGCTTCAACCTGTGACAGGTTTAATACTCCATCAATTGTACGCAGTAGCCTCCTGCCGGAGAAATAAATGCTATTCATCATTTTGTTGTGATCAGGATCAGTTATCTCATCTTTCATTATTTGCGAAAATCCAAGTATGCTGATTAGAGGAGTACGAAATTCATGGCTCATATTCTGAAGTAAATACGATTTGAATTTATTAGAATCCTCAACTTTTTTCTTTGCAAATAATAATTCCTCCTCAGCATTCTTTTTCCCGGTAATATCTTCAGCAACCACCATATAATTGACAATTTCCCCCTCGTTGTTCCTTATTGACGAGACAGTTGCCGATATCCAATAAAAATCACCGCCTGGTCTTTGAATCCGGAAATCGCCTTGCCATTCAATCCCTTTATTGATATCCTCAAAAATAGTTTGAAAATATTCTTGAGGAAAATCTCGGGGAATTATTGTCCTGGCATTTTTCCCAATTGTCTTGTTTAGGTGAATTCCTGTTATCTCCTCAAATTTCGGATTGGCATAATCAACTATACCATTCAAATCCAGCAGAATAATTGCACATGGATTCTGGTTTACAGCCCAGAATAATTTTACCAGATCTTTTTCTGCTTTTATCCTTTCCTGCATCTCCTCCTGCAAAGATTCATTGGCATGTGTCAGGTCAATAGTTCTCTCTTCAACCCTTTGTTCCAATATATAGTGGGCATCCTGTAAAGCCTCCTCCATTCTCTTCCGCTCAGAAATATCAATAAATGTATGTATAAGGTATTCTTCGTTCCCAAGCATTAAACTGGTAGATGTCTTTATTATTGGTAGCAGCTTACCATTATTTCTTTTAATCAACCCTTCTTTTGAAGTCCTGATTTCATTAATCGATTTTATTTCCAGCGATAGAAAATAGGACTGGCTGGAAGTGCCAATAAGTTTTTCTTTCGGGGCACCAATAATACTGGCAGCCGTAACATTTGCTTCTTCTATTTGATCGGTATCTTTATTAACAAACAATATTCCTGCCTGAATAGAATCTAATATTTCATGAATTTCATATTTGTCACGGGAAATATTTTTAAGCCGGATAGCAATTTTCTGCTCAGTAGTTTCATTAAGCTGCTCATTTTCTTCCTGCAATTCAATATTGTTTATTAATAAAGCCAAATTCCGGCAGAATAACCGGCACACGTCATAAATATAGTTCTCTTTCCCAAGCGCTTCAGTCAAAATCACCAAAAACACTCCGGGCACATTTTTCAAACCAATTAAAGGAATTATCATCCGGGAAACAGGGGATGAATTAAACTCCCCGTTTTGTTCTATTATTTCAAGTAAGTTTAGCGATCTCGCTATGATACCATTATCAGAAAGTTCAGTAAATGATTTTTTTAATTCTTCCTCGGCAATAGTATCTGAGGCTAATTTGAAATGGAAATCATATTCTAATTGATCAAGATTATAATATGCTGCCGAAACAAAACCCGGAAGGTTTTTAAATACTTCAATACCCCCTCTAATTAATTCTGTTTGAGGTTTTATCCCAATGTTTTCCGATTCAAAGAAGCGTATGGCACCTAAAAAATCATTCATTTTTAATAAATAACCTTCATATAATTAATCCATAAGCATGATTCTGAGCATCTGTCCAAAATCATTCTGTAAATCTTTCTTAATTAGTTTAATAAATCCTTCGGGTAACTTCAATGTATCCCATATCTTTTCATTAACCTGCGGGATTAAATTATCGCCGGGAAAACCAAGGGACAATGCCCTGGCTAATATATCCCCCAAATGTACCGAGGCAACTAAAATATTTGTTTCTTTATCTATTATACCAGCATGATGAAATCTAATAGTATCCTGAATATTTTGAGGCATTTTCCATCTTTCTGCCAGCATTTTTCCTGCATCCGCATGGTCAATTCCCAAAACTTCAATTTCTGCATCCTTTATAAGAATTTTTCTTTCCTCTGCAAGATCTAATACTTTTAAATAATCATGCTGTGCAAACTCAAAAAAAAGTAGTTTCCCTATATCATGGAAAATGCCCGCAAGAAAATAAGGCTCTAAATCAGTTACACCGCATACAGATCCCAATAACCTTGTTGCAATACCAACTCCGATTGAGTGAGCCCAAAAATCAATGGGTCTGAATTTTGCGAGTATCTTGTCCTTTGAAAAAAAATTAATAATGGAGAGTGCGAAAATTATATTCCTCACTTCATTAAAACCGAGATGAAAAATAGCCTGAGAAACAGTATCAATCCTCCCCCTAAATCCGAAAAAAGGAGAGTTCGCAACTTTTAATATTTTGAATGCAGACGACTGGTCAGAAGAAATAATCTTGGCAATCTTTTCTGTATTTGTATTAGGATCATCAATAGCTTCAGATAATTTTGAAAACACCGTAGGCAAAGTGGGTAAATTATTAACCCCGGTATTAATTAATTTAAGCACGTCCATTATCCACCCCCCTTAATGGGCACAAGCTCTGTTTCAAGAATATTCTGTAAGGCTATCTCGTATAATTCCCTTTCAAAAGAATTCCTTGGCTCCCAGTAAAATCTTTTGCCAAGCTTTAATTTGGCTTCTTCGGTTTGTTTTTCATTAAATAATTTTTCAGATCCATCCTCGAAACCCGCTTTAATACTTACATATTCAATTCCCCAGGTCTTTAATATTTTAATATATTTCTGATCAAGCCTGATGTCTCTTCCCAGCAACACCTGCCCAAGTTTATTCTTCACCGGAAGGGCGATTTCCATCCCATCCCGAAGTGCATCAACTTTTATTAATTTAACCATATTAATCGTTCTTCAAAACCTTAAACCAAAAAGTCTCCACATAATAATCGAATAAAAAGCTTTAAAATCAATAGTCAGACACAAAAAATAGCAAAATCAGGGAACTAATCACGAACAAGCACTTCGATAGGATCGGGTTATGAGGCTTTTTCTTAAGAATACTGGATGACTACCCGGTTTGTTTAAAATAAAAAAGGCAGCTCAGTTCAGGAGCTGCCTTAATCTGAAATAGTCTAGTTTATACTAAACCCTGGTCCAGCATTGCATCGGCAACCTTAAGGAATCCGGCAATGTTTGCGCCATCGACATAATTACCCGGTGTACCAAACCTTTCGGCTGTTTCAACACAGGTATCATGAATTTTCTTCATGATCTCATGTAAACGGTGATCAACTTCATCCTTCCCCCATGGCAGACGCATGCTGTTCTGTGACATTTCTAATCCGGATGTTGCAACTCCGCCTGCGTTTGATGCTTTACCCGGCGAGAAAAGAATACCGTTATCTCTGAAGATCTTATAAGCTTCAATAGTTGTAGGCATGTTTGCACCTTCGCATACGCAAATGCAGCCATTCTTTACAAGTTGTTTTGCATCTTCTTCAAAGATTTCATTCTGCGTAGCACACGGCATAGCAACGTCTACTTTTACACCCCATGCACGTTTGCCTGCATGGAATTCAACTTTGAATTTATCGGCATAATCTTTAACGCTGTCTTTAGCACTGGCTCTCATCTGCAGCATGTATTCAATTTTGTCTCCCTTAATACCGTCTTTGTCATAAATAAATCCGTCAGGTCCTGATAATGTTACAACTTTACCGCCGAGCTGGTCGATCTTCTGAACCGCACCCCAGGCAACGTTTCCGAATCCTGATACAGCAACAACTTTTCCGTCGAAATCCTCTCCTTTTGTTTTTAACATTTCCTGTGCAAAATAAACCGCACCGTAACCGGTAGCTTCAGGACGTACTAGTGATCCGCCCCAGTTTAATCCTTTTCCGGTTAACACGCCGGTAAATTCATTTTTCAATCTCTTGTACTGCCCGAATAAATATCCTATTTCTCTTCCGCCGACTCCGATGTCACCTGCGGGTACGTCTGTATCAGGACCAATATGGCGGAATAATTCCGTCATGAAACTCTGGCAGAATCTCATTACTTCATTATCACTTTTTCCTTTGGGATCAAAATCTGATCCGCCTTTACCGCCCCCCATTGGGAGTGTGGTAAGACTATTTTTGAATACTTGTTCGAATGCAAGGAATTTTAATATTCCCGGAGTGACTGACGGGTGGAATCTTAAACCCCCCTTGTATGGACCAATTGCGCTGTTCATTTCTATTCGATAGCCGCGGTTTATCTGAATCTCACCCTGATCATCCATCCATGGTACTCGGAAAGAAATCATTCTTTCCGGTTCTACCATTCTTTCAAGAATCTTAGCGCTTTTGTATTCCGGATGCCTTTCCAACACGATTTCAAGTGATTCAACAACTTCCTGGACGGCCTGATGGAATTCAGGTTCACTCGGATTTTGTGCTTTTACACGCGCGATCAATTTATTAACGTACTCGGACATAAAGACCTCTTATAATATTATAAAATCTTATTAAATATTTTTCGGAAGGTTGGAAAATATCGTCTTCTATACTCTCGTGATTTTTTTTAAGGCTGGTATGTAATGGATCTAAAATTTTTTTTCTTTTTAATTCTTTACTGTACATAAAAAAAATCGTTTCTTCTACCGTAAAAATATTAATTACAATATCAAAATTAGAAAGAAATTTCTTCAAAACCTTAAGGAAATAGGGATATTTTTCAGGCCATTTTTACAGATTGGGAAGGGATTAGACTATTTCAAGAGAAATAGAAAACTTTGTTTCCTTGCCGGGCACGGAATCAACACTGATTTCCGCATTATGCCAGTCGCAAATTGCCTTTACAACCGAAAGACCTAAGCCAACTCCCCCGGTTTTCCTGTTCCGGGAGCTTTCAACACGATAGAATCTATCAAATAGCTTCTGCATTGATTCAGGAGGGATCCCCTCTCCTTTATTAATGATAGAAACCCTAACCCTATTGTTATCGAGAATCTCTGAATAAATATATAACGGTTTGCTTTCTTCGCCATACTTAATTGCATTATCTAACAGATTGGAAAATGTTTGAATCATAAGTTCCCGGTCAATAAGGACAAAACAATTGGTTTTTGACTCAACGCATATTTCTATATTTCTTTCTTCTCCGGGAATCCTGAAATTTTGCGCCAGATGATAAAGGAATTCATCAAGATTTTCCTCGGTTTTATTCAGGCTTATGAGACTGTGGTCCGTTTTTGATATGAAAAACAGGTTGTCGACGATTTTAACCAACCGCAGAGTCTCTTCATAACTGCTTTTTAGTACATCGATGTATTGTTCAGGCGTCTTTTTTGATTTTAAAGCTAATTCTGTTTCCCCGCGAAGAATGGTAAGGGGAGTTTTAAGCTCATGGGCGGCAGAAATAGAAAACTGATTCATGTAGTCAATTGAAACTTTTATTCTCTGAATCATCTCATTCATTTTACGCACGAGTCTTCCATATTCGTCATTAAATTCTCCCCCTTCAATTTGTTCGTTGAGATTTTGAGCTGTTATTTCTTCAGTCTTTTTTATTATTCTATCAATCCTCGATAATGATTTCTGTGAAATAAGCGCACCACCTATTATAGATATAATCAGGAATAATGGCGCCAGAATTTTATAGGATTCGGCGACACTGGAAAGAGTTTCTGCAATATGTTCTTTGGGGAATGCAACAGCTACCTTATAGTTATTATGGTTTAGTTGAACAGCTCGTATAGTTTTTCGGGACAGGGTAGAATCCTGAAAATCAAAAATATTATATTCACCGGTCTTGTCGGGGAAAGATAATTTACGTTCGTAGAGACTCGCAGATTTGAATATTATTTTCTGATTATAATTTATCTGAATAAAAGTATTGCGCCGGTCAAATGCTACCTCGTCAAAAATTACATCCCAAACAAGATCTTCCGGGGCAGCATAAAGCGAATCAGGTCTGAACTCGTCAAAATTAACCTGCTTCTCTGATACTATCCGCATAATAGCGGTTGCCTGTTTTGTAAGCGATACATCCAGGTTTCCGATTAATGTATTGTAAAGCTGGTAATATATGAACGCACCAAGAAGAATTTCGAGAAGGAAGAATATGAGGGAATACCAGATTGTTGTTTTGAATCTGGTTGTATTAACGAATAGTTTTATTTTTTGCCACATAATAAAGCATGTTTATTCATCTTTAATCATGTAGCCGGCACCTCTTACAGTCTGGATCAGCGGTCTTTTCGGATCCAGATCAACCTTTGCACGTAGTTTGTTTATATATACGTCAATTATATTTGTTTCGGTGTCGAAGTGATAATCATAAATATGCTCAACTAATTTTGATCTGGAAATTACTCTGTTCTTATTCCGCATCAGGTACTCAAGAATTGAATATTCCTTTGGAGTAAGAGTAATTTCCTTATCATCGACCATAACTTTATGGCTCTGCAGATCGAGAACAAGATTTCCAATCTTCAGGCTGGAGAATTTTAACTGTTCTTCCCTTCTTAATAGTGCCCGGATTCGTGCAAGCAGTTCTTCAAAAGCAAATGGTTTAGTTAAATAATCATCAGCGCCGGAGTCGAGCCCGATTACTTTATCCTGAATAGTTTCTTTTACAGTAAGCAGAAGTATCGGAGTCAGGATTTTTTTCTTCCTTAATTCCTTAGTAATGGTAAATCCATCCATATATGGAAGCATGACATCAAGAACAATAACGTCATATTCTCCCGTTGAAGCCAGATCAAATCCTTCTTTACCGTTCAGCGATATATCCACGGCATAGGATTCCTCTTCCAACCCCTTTTTGATAAAGTTGGCTACTTTCTTCTCATCTTCTATGACTAAAATTCTCATTGCATTAATTTAATAAAAAAAAAGGAGAGTTTTGCGAACGCTTCGTTTATACTATTTCCCGGGTAAACAAAATTTACCGGTTATCTGTTGTGTGCATCGGTCACATCCCGGGCAATGCTATTTCAGTAAATTATATAAACAATTAAATTATTTTATTCAAAAAGGAAAACATTATGCCAATAAGAAAAGCCAATGCAACATGGAAGGGTAACTTAAAAGAGGGTACCGGAATTATAAATTCAGAATCCGGCATTTTAAATAACACCGCATACAATTTTGTATCACGTTTTGAGAGCGGACCACAAACCAATCCGGAAGAACTGTTAGGTGCGGCTCATGCGGCCTGTTATTCGATGGCGCTTGCTGCAGGACTTTCGGGCGCGGGATATACAGTAAATTCAATTTTTACTGAAGACAAAGTTCACATTGAAAAACTTGAAGCCGGATTTTCTGTAACCAAAATTGAGTTAAATACTTTGGCTGATGTGCCTGGAATAGACAACGACACTTTTCAGAAATTTGCCAGTGAGACTAAGACAGGTTGTCCAATTTCCAAAGCACTGAACGTTAAAGAAATAATACTAACGGCAAAATTAAAATAAGAATTTTCATATATGAGAGTTTTTCGAAAAAGCCTGCACAATCCCGATTACTAAAATGTCATTCCCGCGAAGAGCCTGCTCTCCCGATTTATCGGGATCGGAGCGGGAATCCGTTTTTCCCTTTTATAGTGCCAGTGCTTCCAGATCCACTTTCTGTACATCGGAGATCGGTCTTCCCAGGAACAGTTCCGCGACTTCCTTAAACTTCATGGGGATATCGCTAACATAAAACGATTGATTACCCATTGCAAAATTATTAGTATGGAGATCAAAACGGTCCAGTTCCATTTTTACGGATTCAGCTGCCGCAATTCCCGAATCAATTAATTTAACATCATTGCCTAAAATATTCTGTATAACTTCTGCAAGGATCGGATAATGCGTACAGCCAAGTACAAGAGTATCAATCCCAACATTCTTAAGTTCCTTTAGATATTCTCCGGCAATTTCATAAGTTGCTTTATGACTTATCCATCCTTCTTCTGCAAGAGGTACAAATAACGGGCAGGCTTTTTCAAACACTTTAATAGAAGAGTCAATTTTTTTTATTGCTTTTGAATATGCCTGATTGCTTACAGTCGCGCGTGTTCCAATGACTCCCACTCTTTTGTTCTTTGTTTCCATACTTGCCATTTTTGCACCCGGCTCAATCATTCCTATTATCGGGACATCAAAAATCTTTTTAAGATTTTTCAAAGCAACTGATGAGACAGTATTACAGGCAACCACCAGGGCTTTAACATTTTTATGCATCAAAAATTTCGCATCCTGGATGCCGTATTCAATTACGGTGTCATTAGATTTTGAACCGTATGGCACGCGGGCTGTATCGCCGAAATAAACAATACTTTCCTCGGGCAAATATGAAGCAATTCTTTTAACAACCGTTAGTCCGCCTATTCCGGAATCAAACACTCCTATAGGTTTTTCCTTATCCATGAAATTCAATTTATAAGCCTTTTATAATAATTGTGTGATTGTATCAGTCAACTCTGTTTTTATTAATTCGTAATCATAAGTTGAAACTTTTTTCCCGCTCCGTTCAAGCACATAAAATGAGTCAACAATATCATCCCCGGTTGTTGATATTTTGGCAAAATAAATTGAGAGACCAAGTTCATTCATTTTACTTGTAACCTGATAGAGGAATCCCAATCTGTCCGGAGAAAACACATCAATTATTGTGTACTTCTCATGATTCTCAAATGTTATTTTAACCTTACCGGTTCTCTTGAAAAATTTACTTTCAATTCTCCACCACTTGTTCTTCATCTTTGCAAATTCCTGATTCAACTGAAGCAGGCCGGTAACAACCGAGTTCAGATCCTCATCAATTTTTGTGTATCGTTCCGGTTCAATTTTTCTGCCCGTTCTGAAATCCGACACATTAAACGAATCAATAACAATTCCATCCTTGCGGGTAAATATTTTTGCATCATGAATATTTGCATCATTTATTGATAACACACCGCAAATTTTTGATAGAAGTGAGGGGAAGTCTATTGTTATAACCGTAATATTTGTGAAATCATTTAACTCTTTAAATAATGTAGAAACAGTTACACCTTTCTGAATTTCCTCAATATGCCGGGCTATTTCTTCATCTGTAAAATGATGCGTATAGGCAATATCATTAATAGACTCAATATGTTCTTTTACATTTAGTTCAGAAATTGAAGGTGAGTGTCTGCTGATTTTATTAGGAATAACATAAGTGCTGGACATTAAAAGGTCCTCTCCGCTTATCTGTTCATTCAGCATTGCGCTTGTTTTGCGGTAAAGTTCAGACAACAGATCACTTTTCCACGATGTCCATACCGCAGGATTAACTGCTGAGAGGTCAGCGTAGGTAACCAAATATAAAAGGTCAAGGTCATGCAGTGTGGCAAATCGGGAAGTGAAATTATTAAGTGTTTCGGGATCAGCAAGGTTACGGCGAAATGCAACCTGTTCCATCAGGAGATGACTTCTGACAAGGAATGCAACTATTTCAACTTCTTCTTCGCTGTAGCCAAGCCTGAACATAATGGAAGAGGCCATCTCAGCGCCAATAATCTCATGTCCGGATATATTTATTGGTTTTGCGATATCGTGAAATAGCAGGGCAAGATAAAGAATCTCCCTGTTCTTTAAACTTTTAAATATTCTGCCAAGGTTTGTATTATCCTTTTCCAATTTCTCAGCATTAGCTATTGATGTCAGAGTATGCTCATCAGCAGTATACTGATGATAAACGCCATGCTGCAGAAAACCAATCAAATCTTTAAATTCCGGCATGAATGCACCAAGAACACCCAATTCATTCATAGCTGAAAGAGTCTCTCCAACATTTCTCGGCAGCCGCAGGATTTCTCTGAAGAATACGGACGACTCCGGATTATTGAAATGCATAGCCTCTTCCCTATCTACGGTTTCTATAGCCAGGGTTCTTAATTTATCATCAAATGGTGCATTATTAAATCCCCTGTAGTAAAAAGCCCGGAGGACGTCAGAGAGTTTTAAATTTCGATGAATGTTTAACGAAAGAGTCTTACCCTTAAGAATGAAATCATCATCCAGTTCAATTGCAAGCACTTCCGGCAGGGGATCGGTAATCTCCTCGATAAATTTCTTAACAATGGACTTGTTAAACCTGTATATAATATTCGCGGCTTCAAAATAATCCTTCATGAAAAGCGCAATTGCATCTTTTCTGTTGTAAAACAAGTGAGCTACTTTTTGCTGCAGTGCGAATTCAAACCGGTCAATCTTCTGGCCTGTCTGAAGGTGAAGCAGGTTCCTTACGGTTAACAGAAGTTTATAACTATTGAATAGTTTCCTGCATTCGGAAGGGGAGGAGTAATCTTTCTCAAGCATCATATCGACGAAAGCTTCAGACTGCACTTTTTCACTTTGTTTATTCAGAAGCTCTTTATTCTTTAGTACATACATCCATTCAATTGCCTGGAAATCCCTCAGACCCCCGGCAGATAATTTTACATTCGGTTCAAGCGTTTTGGGTGACTGACCGTATTTTTCATATCTGTCTTCAATGTCGTGAACAAAATCGTATAGAAGATTCTTTTGAACTTCTTCTGTCAACGAAATTAGCAGGAGTTCATTCCATTTGTTATATGTTTTTTCTGAACCAAAGATTAATCTGGTTTCAAAAAACTGAGTAAACGTGTGGAGGTCTTCCTTTAAATACTTAGCAATATCACCAAAATCCCTTACAGTATGAGAAACTTCAATGCCATTGTCCCATAGTGATGTTACCAGTTCTGAAATCTCTTTTTCATTCCCGGAAACAGATTCCGTGATAAATATTATATCGATATCAGAAAAGGGGGCAATTTCTCTCCTGCTGAAACTTCCGGCTGAAGCAATTGCAAATGCCGGTTTTTTATTTTTTGTTAATAACCGGATCTGATCTTCAACAAGAAGACTGTAAGACATGCTGAAGTCAAGAGATTCAACATTCTTCTCGTTATCGAGGAACAGTTGATTCCTCTTTTTCAGGAAATCCTTTTTAGTTTTTAGCGTAGCCGGCATATTGATTATTATATTTAATTTAAAATCCCGCCGTCAAAACCTTCCTTTTCATATTCAACTTCAACTGTTGAAGAAATTCCGCCGCGAGTATTAAATTCCGCTGTCACACGCATATATCTTGGCTCGCATGCCTTAACTAGGTCATCCAATATTCTATTGGTAACACTTTCAAAATAAATGCCGTCATTTCTGAAAGAATGAAAATATAACTTTAGTGATTTTAATTCTATACATAATTTGTCCGGGATGTACTCAACAATCATGGTTGCAAAATCAGGCTGACCTGTTTTGGGGCATAAGGACGTAAACTCCGGCGCTTTATGTGTGACAATATATTCTCGTCCGGCGTAAGCATTTTCAAACACTTCAATTATTTTTATTTTATCGTTCATTTTATTCCTTTATATATATAATGGTCTTGTTTTATATTTTATCGGATCTTCGAACCCAGCCTGTTGAAATCCTCTTAATCTTAATGCACAGCTGTCACAGATACCGCAAGCCTCTTGTTCCTCCTGATAACAGGACCATGTTAAATTTAGCGGGGCATTCAGTTCCTTTCCTTTTAACACAATCTCTTTTTTAGAGAAATTAATAATAGGGGTAATTATTTTAATTTTTGTTTCAGGTTTTGAACCCAGGTCTGCCATTTTTTCAAATGCAGAAAAGAATTCCGGTCTACAGTCCGGATAGCCTGAAGAATCTTCACATACTGCACC
>Ga0182027_10002137_pt1 | contig 32300 bp, 27 predicted proteins | sample 712E1DmetaG_FD_121300 | JGI IMG/M metagenome (GOLD analysis project Ga0182027, IMG submission 121300) | Permafrost microbial communities from Stordalen Mire, Sweden - 712E1D metaG (Illumina Assembly) | ecosystem: Environmental > Terrestrial > Soil > Wetlands > Permafrost | place: Sweden...
CACTAGGCGTAGTGGTGGGTAGCCCGTCACGGTGGATAACATTCTCGGTGGGAACCTGCGTATCTTAACCGAAAACCCGCCCTATGCAAGGCGGGTTCTGGGTAAAAGCTGTGGGCAAAATTTCAACGGCCGTTTGACCCCCGACAGGTCAAAACCCCAACGTCAAATTGATCGGCTGGGGAGCCAGGGCCTTCCGGCTGAAATCCACGGCGACGTCGCGCTTGCCGCCCATCCGGTCGAAAAAGGAGACAAATCCGTGCTGGAGCCCGTACTCATAGACTTCCTTGGTGATGCGCACGTCGTCGAGGCAGTATTTCTTGAGCTTCTCCATCTCGCCCTTACGGTAGAACTCGATGGCCTGGAGGCCGTGCCCGGACTTGCCGATGCCGAGCGTCGCGTGAGCCACGTCGTCGAGCTTGACCCGGAAGCCCAAGGTCTTGGCGATCTCTTCCAGCAAATCCAGGTTCGGGAAGGAGTTAAAATCGCCGGTGTAATAGGAGTTCATGACCAGGTTATCGAAGCCCTTGGTATTGTAGCCGATGATCCGGTCGGCCCGCTCCAGCCGCGGCCAGAGCTGGGGCAGTTCGCGCTCCAGGTAGGACGAGTACTCGTTCGTGGCGTAATCGTAGAGGCACACGATGGAAATTTTGAGCTTGTCGTGAAAAGCGCCGCCGACGTCGGCGAAGCTGTTCTGCGTCTCGATGTCCAGGACGATCTCTTTCGACATTTGTTTATCTTAACCGATTCATCGTACCGCCTGAAATGCCTAAACGCAAACCCCGCACCGTAGGGCGCGGGGTTGGCCGGGACTCTCCCCTAGCGGGCTAACGCTGGGCGGAGATGTCCGAGACGAGTTCGGGGTTGCAGGAGCCAATCGTGATGCGGCCGTTGGCGGTCCGATTGATGTAGTAGCCGGTCCGCAGGCTGTCGTAGGTGACGGAGCCGTTCGTGCCGCGCGGGTCGATCGGCATCTTGGCGATGTAGGTATCGACCAGGTCGCCGTGAAGGTCGGCGCAGGCGACCGTCGTCGTGCCGGCTGGGCTGCAACCGACGTTGCAACCGGAGGCCGCCGTGCCCAGGATCTGGGCGGTCGACGAGTCACCGTCGATGGCCGAGGGCAGGGCCCCGACATGATCCGCCGCGTAATTCAGCACGGCGTTCAGGATCGAGTAGACCTCGGCGGAGCGGCGGGCGTCGCGCGACTGGGCAAAGCGCTTGGCCGGATCGACGGCCACCAGAACGGCGGCGGCGATGATGCCGATGATGCCGATGACGATGAGGAGCTCGATCAGGGTGAAGCCTCGCGGTCGCATATTCATTTAGCGTTTAACCTTGATAGTGGCCACGTTCTCGGGGTTGCAGGAGCCGACCTCGATGCGGTTGTTGGCGTTCTTGATGATGTAGTAGCCCGTCGCCGTCGAGCTATAGACGAAACCCGTCGTGATGTTCGGCTTGGGGTCGTAAGGGATGATGGCGTCGTAAGCATCGACGATGTCGGCGCCCAAGTTGACGCAGGAAGCGTTGGGGATGGTGATGCCGGTAGAGACCGAGCAGATGCGGGAGTCGTTGCAGCCGCTGGTCGCCGAGCCGATCATAAGCGGAGTGGTGGTGGCCGCGGCGACGAGGGACGGCGGGAAGGCCCCGCTCTTGTCGACCGTGTAGTTCAGGACGGCATTCAGGATTGAATAGGCCTCGGCGGAACGGCGCGCGTCGCGGGCCGAGGCCAGGCGCTGAGTCGGGTTGACGGCGACCAGGACGATAGCCGCGATAATCCCAATAATTGCGATGACAATCAGCAGTTCAATCAAGGTGAATCCTCGTGGCTTCATAGTTTTGGGCTTGATTACTGGTTCAACCCAAGCCCCTTTAGCGGGTGACGGAGATGTAGGTGCCGGCGGGCGTCTGTTCGGCGGTGCAGGCACCGACCGTGATGCGGTTGTTGGGGCTCTTCGTCAGGTAGTAGCCGGTACGGCCGGTGGTGCTGTTGAATTGGTAGGTGCCGGTGGCGTCGCTGCTCTTGGGATCAAACGACTGGCTGGCGATGTACTTCTCGACCAGGGCGGAGGTCAAGTCAGCGCAAGCGGCTGGGGTGGTGATGCCGATGTGCGTCAGCGCGTCGCAGGGCTGCCAGCAGTTGGTGGCGCTGGTGCCGATCTGGACGGCCGTGGCCGAGGCGATGACCGGGGGCAGGGTTCCCTGGGCGTCGACGGTGTAGTTCAGGATGGCGTTGAGGAGGCCGTTGACCTCGCCCCAGCGGTGAGCGTCGCGAGCCTGGCCCAGGCGCTTGGCCGGGTCGACGGCGACCAGGACGATGGCCGCGAGGATCCCAATGATTGCGATGACGATGAGCAGCTCAATCAGCGTGAATCCTCGCGGCTTCATAGTTCTGGTGTTGAAGGTTTAGGTTCGAAGACGCGTCTAGCGGGTGACGGAGATGTAGGTGCCGGCGGGCGTCTGTTCGGCGGTGCAGGCACCGACCGTGATGCGGCCGTTGAGGCTCCTCTGCACGTAGAAGCCGGTACGAGTGCCATCGAATGGGTAGGTGCCGGTGGCGTCGCTGTTCTTGGGGTCGATCGGGTACGAAGCAATATACTTGTCGACCAGGTCCGTTCCAGGGTTGGTGCAGGTGACCGGGGTGACAATGCCGAGGTGCGTCAGCGCGTCGCAAGGCCGCCAGCAGGTGGAGCCGGTGCCGATCTGGACGGCCGTGGCCGAGGAGATGGGGTTGGTGCCGGACGAGGGCAGGGTGCCCTGGTTGTCGACGGTGTAGTTCAGGATGGCGTTGAGGAGGCCGTTGACCTCGCCCCAGCGGCTGGCGTCGCGAGCCTGGCCCAGGCGCTTGGCCGGGTCGACGGCGACGAGGACGATCGCGGCCAGGATGCCGATGATCGCGATGACGATGAGCAGTTCGATGAGCGTGAAGCCTTTCTTGGCCATAACTTGTTACGTGTGATGTGTTATTTAGCTCGAATGTTTAGCGTTGGACGCTGATGTTGGCGTCGATCTCCGGGTTGCAGGAACCGACAGTGACGCGACCGCTGGTCGTGGACTGGACGAAGTAACCGGTGTCGCCGTCGCCGTAACCGCTGAAGCCGGTATGGGGGTTGGAGCCGCGGGGGTCAACCGGCATGTGAGCGATGTAGGTGTCAACGAGGTTGCCAGAGGCACCCAAGTTGGCGCAAGCGGGCGTCGTGGGGGCGCCGGTGAGGGACACGGGGCAGGCCAACGGGTTGTCGCAACCGCTGCCGTCCGTGCCGATGATCATCGGGGTCGTAGTGGACGAGAGGACAGCCGGCAGGGTGCCCTTGTTGTCGACGGTGTAGTTCAGGATGGCGTTCAGGATCGAGTAGACCTCGCCGGAGCGGCGGGCGTCGCGCGACTGGGCCAGGCGCTTGGCCGGGTCCACGGCCACGAGGACGATCGCGGCCAGGATGCCGATGATCGCGATGACGATGAGCAGTTCGATGAGCGTGAAGCCTTTCTTGGCCATAACGATGATGTTTTCTTTAGTTCGGGAGTCTAGCGTTGGACGTTAATCGGATCGGTGGTCCGCTCGTGCTGGCAGGCACCGACAAGGATACGGCCGCTGGCGGACTTGGTGACGTAGTAACCGGTCGAGGACGCAGCGTAGGTAAAGCCACCGACGACGCTCGAACCGCGCGGGTCAATCGGCATCTGGGCGATGTAGGTGTCAACGAGAGCAGGCGTCAGGTCGAGGCAGCTGTTGTTGACGATGACACCCGCATCGGGGCAGGTCGGGACACCGCAAGTATTGCTGGCCGTGCCGAGCACATAAGCTTGGCCAGCGACGGCGGTGGCGAGGGTACCCGGCAGGATGCCCTTGTTGTCGACGGTGGAGTTCAGCATGGCGTTCAGAAGGGCGTTGACCTCACCGGAGCGGCGGGCGTCGCGGGCCTGAGCCAGGCGCTTGGCCGGGTCGACGGCGACGAGGACAATCGCGGCCAGGATGCCGATGATCGCGATGACGATGAGCAGTTCGATGAGCGTGAAGCCTTTCTTGGCCATAACGATGTTCCCTTCTTAAGCTTTGAGGAATTTAACGGGTGACCGAGATGATGAGCGGGGTCTTCTCGTGATTGCAGGAACCGACGGTGACGCGGTTGTTGGCCGAGCGGGTGACATAATAGCCGGTATTGGAGGCGGCATAGGTGACGGTGCCGTTGCCGTTACGCGGATCCACCGGGATCGAGGCGATGTACTTATCGACTAGGCCGACGGAACCAAGGCTGAGGTCAGCGCAGGTAGTGGGCGGTGCGATGGCGGCGTCCGGACACCAGGTGGCGGCAAGGCCGCAGGAACCAGACTGGGTGTTGGTGCCGAGCATGACGGAGGCACCGGGGCCAGGCATGCCGGTCGGCAGGGTGCCGCCGTTGTCGACGGTGTAGTTGAGGATGGCGTTGAGGAGCGCGTTGGTTTCGCCAGCGCGGCGGGCGTCGCGAGCCTGAGCCATGCGTGTAGCCGGGTCGACGGCGACGAGGACGATCGCGGCCAGGATGCCGATAATCGCGATGACGATGAGTAATTCGATCAGGGTGAAGCCGGACTTAGCTTTCGGGTTCATACCGACGTGACTTATGTGGATAAAGCCCCTCTTTAAGTAATACCATTATACCACGCTTTTGACCCTTGATTTCAGTCATCCATATTTAAGGTCATTTAAGGCTGACTGAAGTCTCGAGATGGAGGACGGCCGTGCCGCTCGCCGGGTCGGAACTGGTGACGACTGGGGTGAGCGCGCCGATCGTTCCGACGGTGATGACGCCTCCGGACGCCGCGCTGGCGGCATTCGTGACCAGCTGGCTCAAGTCGGCCTCGTTGTAGGCCGCGCCGGTAGCCTCGACACTGATTTTCAAGTCATAGCTGGCGACGAGGTCCCCCACCTTGGGCGCGGTGAGGACGGTCGTGGCGGTGGTGCGGTAGGTCGCGTCCAGGTAGCGGTAGCCGGCGCTGACACCCTCGGCGAGCCGTTGCCGGAGCTCCGTCTCGGCCGAGGTGACGAGCCCAGCCTGGGCCTGGTCCAGTTCCGCCTGGGTCACGGGGGCCGTTTGCGTCGTCTTGCCGCCCGTCATGGCCACGTCAGAGACGCCGTAGGTCTTGGCCTGCTGGGCGACCGGCAGTCCGGGGATGATCCAGCGGCCGGGGGCGACGTCGCCCGAGACGCCGGGCTGGTCGGCGGTGACGGCGACCGTGGCGGTGCCGCGCGCCTTGACCGTCACCCGGCTGTCCAGCCGGAACGTGATCCCGCCTTCGGAAACGAAGCGCGTAGTCGGGATCAGGGTCTGGGCGAAAGTTCCGTCGTTGTGGATGACGATCTGGCCTTGGGACTTGCCCTCGACCGTCGTCGCCGGGCGCTGGAAGTTGCGGGTCTCCTCGACCGAGAGCTTCTGGTACGCGGCCTGGAGCCGGTTGTCGGGGAGCGAGGTGGCGTCGGGTCCGACCGTGAAGTCGAAGGCGACTTTGACGGATCTCGCCGCGGGAGCCGGGGACGGGCTGAACAAGGACTTTATCCTCGGCACGAGCAGGAAGGCGGCGGCCCAGGCCAGGACGATGACGGCGAGACCGGCGAGGACGAGCAGGGCGGTCTTGGCGTGCTTGGGCCAATGACGGCTGACGGGAGTCTTGAGGGGCTTCACGCCCGTCAGGGGCTTGGGCGCGGGCGCGACGGGCTTCGTTCGGGCGGCTTGCGCCTCGTGGGCCGCGGTTTTTTGGGCACCGGGCAAGAAGTCAATCTCGGCGAACTTACGGATACCCGCGCCGCGGAGTCCCAGCCCGATGGCGGTCGGCAGGAGCACGCTCCGTCCGTGGACGCCGATGGCATCGAGGGCCGGGTCGATGGCGAGATTCTGGAGCGGGTCGGCCATGTGACTCTCGATGGGTCGGGCGCGGTTGGAGAACTTGCCGCTGACGTATTCGAACATGCCGGGCAGCAGCATGGAGCCGCCGCAGAAGTAGACGAGCTTCACTTGGCGTTTCGACCGGGTCTCGTAGAAATCGACAGCCCGCTCGAGGTTGGCGGCGAGCTCGTCAATCTTGGCCGTCAGGGCCTTGACGGCCGGAAGTTCCAACTCGTCACCGATGCCTTTCGAGCGCTTGAGGTCCTCGGCCGCCTCGAACGGTATGTTCAGGGCTCCCGCGACGGCGGTCGTGAAGGCGTCGCCGGCGAGCGGCAGGGTCTCGGAAAACTGGACGCCGTTGTGATCGAAGATGGACAGGGTCGTCACCCGGGCGCCGATGTCGACCAGGAGGGCCGCTTCCGGCTCGCCCTGTTGAAAGACGGCGCGGGCCATCGAAGTCGCCTCCCCTTCCGCCACGGCGACCTCCAGGTTGGACTGCTTGAACAGCTCGAGGTACTGGGCGAGCGCGTCGCGCTGGACGGCGGCGAAAAAGACCTGCTTCGAATCCGGCTGCTCGTCGATGATGGAGAGCCCCGAGATCATCTCGCCGTGATTGTACGGGAAATAACCGTCGGCCTCGACGGCGAGCGTCTGGGCAAGCTCGTGCTCGTCCACGGCCCGCGGCACCTCGAAGACGTGGCTGAAGACCTTGGTTTCCGGCAGGGCGAAGACGACGCGCTTCGGTCCGGCCGGGAGCGGCGCGGTCATCTGCTCGGCGAGGAGCTTGCGCAGGATGACGGAGAGCTCCGCCATCTTGAGAATCTGGCCGTCCACGATGAGACCCGGCGGCAGGACGACGCGACCGTAAGACGCCAAAACAAGCCGGTCGCCCTTCTTTACGACATAAACGGCTTCGATGGAGCTGTCAGAGATGTCCAGGCCAATTGCAGGCTTGGGGAAGAACAGCATGATTCGGTCGATTTGACCTAGGCCCAGTATACACTATTTTGGGCTAACTGGATAGGCTCTAATTCGCCTCCGTCCAACTGTTGATGGTCATCTTCTTGGCCGGTCCTGAACCGCCATTGTTGTGAGTCAGACTGATGTCGGCGTTGATGATGCGGAGACTTTTGGCATAGGTGCCGTTGCCGGTCACCAGCCAACGGCTGTTGGGAGTGATGACCGAGACGGTGATGACGCAGTTGCCGCCGTCGAGCGCGAACGAGCCGCCAGTGTAAGTCTGGTCGGTCTTGAGGCGAGCCGTCCCCTCCTCCGTGCAGGCATCGGCGACCGAGAAGGCCGTCTCGCCGTCCTGGTTCACGCCGGAAAGCGCGGCCGAGTCCTGGCCGACCATGGAGACGGAAAGTCCCAGGGTCAGGAGGACCGCCATGACGACCATGACGGTCACCATGGCCACGACGCCGCGCGGCTGGTTTTTGATCGGCTGGCTCATGGGGTTTGGTGCCTGATGACGGCCGTCGAGGTGGCGGTCGTCGCGTAATTGAAGGTAAAGTCGGCGCTGTTCGTGGTGTTGTACTTCATACCGACCACCGCCGTGACCGTCTCGACGCCGGCCGTGGTGTTGTCGCGGGTGAAGCGCAGTTTCGTCGCCGTGACTTCGGGCGTGGTGAGCGGAGCCTGGGCGGCAGTCCCCTCATTGATGAACACGGTGCCGGAATTCAGGTTGAAGACCGTGGGATGAGTCGGATCCGAGAGCGTCGTGAGCGCCAGGACGCCGTTGTCGGAGTCGAAGGTCGAGCTCGCCGAGTTGATCTGCACGGCCTGGCGCGTCGACCAGATGACCCGGTTCAGGACGAACCGGGCGTTCTGCTCCACCTCGGCCACGACGATGGTCTTGGCTCGGGCCTGGGCGAAACCCAGCATGAAGCTGACGACGGCCGTAATGACGATGGCCAGCAGGGCGAAGTAGATGACGAATTCGACCAGGGTGAAGCCGCTCTTCTTAGACATATCAACGGTAGGTGAAGGTGATGTCGTCGAGCGACGGCGACGAGGTCGAGGTCGAGGAGAGCGTCGCCCGGTACTGGAGATAGCGCGCGGCGGGCAGGCCCACCGGGGAGCCGGTCGGGTCGGGGTAGTCGGGCAGGACGAAGCCGAAGTTGTTCCAGGTGCCGTCGGGCGTGGTGGTGTTGCCGTTCCGAGCCGTGATGGCAATGTAAGTCTGGGGCGGCGTCGAGGCCGACCAAGTGACCGTGATCGGGAGTGAGGTCGTGAAGTCCATGTCGAGGATGGCCGAGAGATACGGCCCGCCGCCTCCCCCGCCGCCATCGACGACCGAGAGGACGCTGCCGACGTTGCCGCAGATCCAAGCCAGGTTCGAACCGAAGAAGTTTACGGCGTAGAGGTCGCGCGTCGTCGGCGAGGTGACGTTGGCCCAGGCAGTGCCGTCCCACTTCAGGACCGTGCCGAAGTTGCCGACCGCCCAGACGTTCGAGGCCGTGTTCCAGGCGACGGCGTTGAGGTTGGAGACGACATAGCTCGTCTGCGGCGTCCAGTTCAAGCCGTCCCACTTGATGATGACGCCGCCATCACCGACGGCGAAGCAGTGGGTCGTGTCATAACAACTGACGCTGTTCAGGTTGGCGCTCGTGCCGGAGGGATGGGCGCTCGGGCTCCAACTGGTCCCGTTCCACCAGTCCGCGACCCCGCCCGCGCCCACGGCCATGCCGAAGTTGACGGTCACCATGTCCACCGCCCGCAAGTTGTTGGTCGTGCCGCTAGTGACAGTATTCCAATTGGAGCCGTCCCACTTGATGATGGTGCCGTTCGTGCCGACGGCCCAGACGTGCGTGGCGTCCACGGCATCCGCGCCGAAGAGATCCTCGGTCGTGGGGCTGGTGAAGGGGCAGAGCGGCGAACCACCGGAAGTCGTGCACCAGGAGCCGCTGGGCCAAGTGCCGCTCCACTGGAGGATGCGGCCGCCGGAGCCGACGGCGTAAGTGTTGGTGGCCGAGACCGGAGCCAAGCCGCGCAAGGTCGTCGCGACCGGGCTCGTGGCCGATTGCCAGACCGCGCCGTTGTAGTGGCCGATGAACCCGGCGTCGCCGACCGACCAGAGGTCGCTCGTGGTAACGCCGCGCAGGGCATAGAGCGGCTCGGCCGTGAGCGCGTTCAGGACGATACGCACCTCATCGAGCTCAGCCGTGTTGACCCGGTTGCCGCTCGTGAAAGTCACCATGTACTGGAGATAACGACCGGCCGGGCTGGTGATGGTCGAGCCGCCGGGGCTGGTGTAGTCCGGCGAACTCCAAGCCGCCGTGGCGAGACCGGCGATGGTGTCATTAGTGCGCGTCTTGACGGTGATGCCAGTCGTGGGCGGCTGGAGCGAATCCCAGGCGATGTCATTCCAGACCATGCCCGCCGCGCCCCCGTCGAGGACGTTGGGCAGGGTGCCGGGACTGGTCCAAGTCGCCGTCGCCGGGTAGTTGGACTTGAACTCGTTGAAGCCCTTGTTGTTGGCCACGCCCCAAGCGTGCGAGGCCGTGTCCACCCAGATGGCCTTGATACGGTAGGTGTTGATGAGCGGGGTCGACTGCGAGCCGCTCCAAGCGGTGCCGTTATACTGCATCCAGTTCGACCAGCTCGTGCCGTCCCACTTGAGAATGACAGTCGTGGCCGTGCCGTTACCGCCGCCGATCCAGCACAAGTTAGCGTTCAGGCAGCTGACGTTCTGCAGTTCGACGGTCACGCCGGCGGGCGGCGTCACGACGTTCCAGGCCGCGCCGTTCCAGCGTCGGATGGTGGGCGTGCCGCCGGTGCCGTCGCCGCCGACCAGCCAGCCGTCGGTCGCCGAAAGCATCTTGATGCCGTGCCAGCTGGTCGTGCCGTAGGTGTTGTAGATGCTCCAGGTGCCGTTGTAATGGAGGACTCTGCCGATATCCGCCGCCATCCAGACGTCGTTCGCCGACACGTAACTGATCCACTCGATGCCCTGGTTGGTGGCGAAACCGTTAAGGGTCCACTCCACCGACCAGGCCGAGCCGTTCCAGTGAAGGACCTGAGCGATGCCGCCATAAGACGGCGTCGAGGCGCGACAGTCCGAGGCGTTCAGGCACTTGAGGTCCCAAATCATGTCGGTCGTCGGGCTGGTGAAGGGGCACAAGCTGCCGGGCCGGCCGGTCACCCAGTCGGTCGAGCACCAGCTCGTGCCGTTCCAGTGGGCGATGACCCCGTTGTCGCCGGCCATCCAGACGTCGCTCGCGGACGAGCCGCCGGCGGCATCCAACGTATTGACGGCTGGCGAAGGCCAGGCGCTCCAGGAATTGCCGTCCCAGTGGGCGATGGCGCTGGTCGCGCCGTTCACGCCGGCGGCCCAGCCGTCGGTCGGGCTCGACATGTAGAGGTCGTAGTAGTCGGCGACCGCCGGGGCGTTGTAGGTGGTCGTGATGCTGTTGAGACGCGGGGTGATGTCCTGGTCGAGCGTCGGCGTCGTCTCGGTCAGGACGTAACGGAAATACTCTCCGGTCGGGAGGGCCGAGAGGTCGCAGGGCGAGGCGGTACAACTGACGCTTGAGGTCCAGGTCGTGCCGTTGGTCGAGCTCCAAGCCACGATGCTCGGGATAGCCGTGCCGCCCGGCAGAGTTTGGTCCCAGTCGAGCTGTGACCAGCTCTGGGAACTGCCGGCATCGAAGGTGGTGGAGGTGTAAGTGCCGGTCGTGGCGTAATGCAGGCCCCACTCGAAAGTGTTGGCGGGCAGGGTGGCGTTGTTCGCGCCGACCGCGGCGCCGAAGGTCGTGGAGTCGAAGGATACGCCATACAGGGCGGTGTTCGTCGGCAAGGGTGTCATGGATGCCCAGGCCGTGCCGTTCCATTTTATGGTAGTGCCAGCATCGCCGACGGCCACGACGAAGGAGTTGGTCACTTCCGCCACGTCCCGCAAGTTGTTGGTATTGACGCCATTCAAGGTCGGCGTTGACCAAGTCGTGCCAATCAAGCGCGAGACGTAGCCACCGTCGGCCACGGCCCAGCAGTCGGTGCCGGAGAGGCAGTCGATGGCATGGAAGACGCGACCAGGGAAGCTCGCGACCTGCGTCCAGCTCGCGCCGTTCCGGCCCAGGATCGTCCCGGCGCCGCTCACGGCGAAGAGCGCCGGCGCCGAGGTGTCGTAAGTCAGCGCGATCGAGTCGAGCGTCGGCGTGGCGGCAGGGTTGGTGGTGGCGAGGGTGGCACGGTATTGGATGTACTGGCCCAGCGGCGAAACGATGGCCCCGCCGGAGGTCGACTGTTCGGCGCTCCAGCCGGACCAGGTCACGCCATTAGTCGAAGTCTGCGTCGCGATAGTCAGGGTGCCGCCAGATAAGGTGCTGGTCCAGCTCACGGTCCCCCACGAGGCGGATGACGACGCATTGAACGCGGTCGAGACGTAAGTGTTGATGCCAGTCGTCGGATAGTGCGAGGCGTACTCAAAGATATTGGAGGCCGGCGTGCCGCCCTGGGCGCCGACCATGACGCCGAAGGTCGCGGAACTGAAGGAGACCCCATAAAGCGCGGCGACCGTCGGGGTCGTCTCGTTGATCGTCATGGCCGACCAAGAAGCGCCGCCCCAATTGAGGACGGTCCCGGCGTCGCCGACGGCCACGACGTTGGCGGACGCCACTTCCGCCACGTCTCTTAGGTTTTGGGTGCTGACGCCGTCCAAGGCCGGCGCCGACCAAGTCGTGCCGCTCAAGTGCGTGACGTAGCCGCCGTTACCCACGGCCCAGCAGTCGGTGCCGGAGAGGCAGTCAATGCCGTTCCAGACGTAGCCGCTCCAGCTCGTCGGCGAGACTTGGGCCCAATACGTGCCGTCGCGGCCGATGATCACGCTGCTCCCGCTCGCGGCGAAGACGGTCGGCGCCGAGGTGTCGTAGTTGAAGGTGATCGAGTCGAGCGTCGGCGTCGGCGTGACGTAAGCGCTGGTCACGGCCAGCGTCACTCGATATTGGAGGTATTGGTTGCGCGCCAAGGCGAGGGTGACGCCGGTCGTGGCAGTCTGCTCGGCGCTCCAGCCGGACCAGTTCGTGTGGTCGGACGAGGTCTGCACCGCCACGGTGACGGTGGTGTTGGCGGGCTGGGTCTCGGCCCAGCTCCAAGTCCCCCACGAGGCGTCGGACCCGGCATTCAAGCCAGCCGCGCCGGAGGTGTAGGTGCCGGTCGTCAGGTAGTGTTTGGCATCCTCGAAGATGTTGGAGGCGGGCGTGCCGCCGGAAGCGCCGACGACGACGTCGGTGCTGGGAGTGATGTCGACGCTATAGAGAGTAGCCACCGTCGGCGTCGTCTCGGTAATCGTCTGGTTCGACCAACTGGAGCCGGTCCAGACGTAGATGTGGCCGCCCGCGCCGGCGACGACGGCGAAGTTCACGGCCATGGCCTTCGCGCCCCGAAGCGCGACGGTGGTCGGCATCGCGGTAGTGGCGGTCCAGTTCGTGCCGCCATTCACGGTGTAAAAGGCGAAGTTACCGCTGTTGGGGACGGCGAAGCAATAGGCAGCCCCATAACAGGAAACGGCGTTCAGCTGGGGGTTGGTGCCGCCAACTTGATGTTGCGTCCAGGCCGCGCCGGTCCAAGTGTAGTTGTAACCGGCGGCACCGACGGCGATGGCCCGGACTGCGCCGGAAATGGCGACGTACTGGACGCCGTAGAGGGTTTGGTTAGTGCCACCGACGGTCGCGGTCGCCGACCAGACGCCGTTGGTCCAGAAGGAGTAGCGTCCGCCGGTTCCGACCACGACGCAGTGATAGACGTCGTAGCAATCCACGGCGTACATGGCGTTGGTGCCCCAAGTAGCCGGGGTGTTGGTGGCCGCGGCCCAGACGCCGGTGCCGGACAGGCGGTACATGCCGGCCACCTGGTCAGCCGTCGCCCAACCGTCGGTGGCGTTGTTGACCTTGACGTCGCAGAGCTTGCGGGCGGCCGTCGTGGTCACGTCCGTCCAAGAGGTGCCGTCCCACTTCTGAATGACGCCGCCCGTGCCGGCCGTGCCGCAATCGGTCGTCTGCGTGGTGCCGACGGCATAACCCAAGGTATCGCTCACCATGGAGACGCCCAGGAGCAGGTTGGCGTCCGCCGGTGACCTCGGCATCCAAGTCAGGTTCGTGTCGATCGACAACGACACTGAGCCGGAGCCGCCCACGACTGTCGTGTTGGTGAAGGTCGGCGAGTTGCCGTTGAAGTCGGCATCCGTGTTGTCCGATTGCGAACCGGTCACGGCGGCGGGCAGGGCCACGCCGGCGACGTCGTTCAAAGCGGCGGCGGTGCCGGAGCCGGGGGCGTCGGCGGTCCAGTTCGCGCCGTTCCACGTGTAGACCTCGCCGGCGTCGCCCGTGGCCCAGCCGACGGAGGTCGAGGTCATGTGAATGTCCCGGAAAATCTGCGGGGCGGTAGTGAGTCCCGGCGAGGCCGAACTCCAAGCCGCGCCGTTCCAGTGAAGGATGGTGCCGGATCCGGCGCCGGAGCCGCCCACGGCCCAGGCGTCCGTCGGGGAATCGACGGCGACGGCGTACAGGTTGACCGCGAACGGCGTGGTGCTGGTCCAGTTCGCGCCGTCCCACTTCGCGATGACGCCGCCCGCGCCGACGCCGAAACCCAGGCTGGCGGACCAGATGGAGACGTCGTTCAGCTGGCTGGCCGTGGGCGAGGTCTTGGGCGACCAGTTGGCCGACTGGGAGAGCGCCACCGAACCCGCCGCGCCCGCGCCGACGACGGTGGTGTTGTTTTCGGAGGTGTAGGTGTTGAAGTCCGCATCGGTCGTCTCGCTGAACGAGCCGGGGGCCGAGCCCGAAGACGCGCCGGCGACGCCGTTCAGGGCGGCGCCCGAGCCGGAAGTCTCGACCGCCCAGTTCGAGCCGTTCCACTTGTAGACCTCACCGGCGTCGCCCGTGGCCCAGCCGACGGAGGTCGAGGTCATGAAGACATCCCGGAAGATCTGCGCGGCGTTGGTGAGGCCTGGCGCGGCCGTGCTCCAAGCCAAGCCGTTCCAGCGAACGATGGTGCCGGCGCCGGCGGCGGAACCGCCGACCGCCCAGGCGTCCGTCGGGGAGACGATGGCGACGGCGTACAGGTTGACCGCGACCGGCGTGGTGCTGGTCCAGTTCGCGCCGTCCCACTTCTCGATGACGCCGCCAGCGCCGACGCCGAAGCCGAAGTTGGCGGAGTAGATGTTGACGTCGTTCATCTGGGCGGTGCTGGGCGAAGTCTTGGGCGCCCAGTTGACCGAGTTGTTCAGAGCCACGGCGCCGAGGTCGCCGGTATCCACGACCTGGGTGTTGTTGAAGACTGGCGACGTCGTGCCGGAGATGAAATCGGTGTTGGTCGTCTGGAGCCAGTTGAGCGAGGTGAAATACGAGGTCCAGGCCAAGTTGCCGGTCTCGGTCACGGCGGCCGGGATGCCGGTGCTGATGACTTGCGTGCCGGAATTGGTGCCGGCGTTCCAGTCGAGGTCGGTGGTCTGCGTGTCGACCTTGCCGCCCGAGGGCGTCCAGATATTGTTGCCCGGGCCGAGCACCAAGCTCGCCCCAGAGCCGGTAATTCCGTTGAGCTGCGTCCCGCCCCATGAGGTCGCGCCGCTGAAATCAGCGTCGGAGGACTGGCCCCAGTCGTACTGGCCCCAGTCGGTGAAATAGATTGAGCGCGTGACCGTGCGCGGCAGGGGCAGGACGCCGCCGTTCCAGCTGACCGTCACCGTGACCTTGCGGGTGCGCGGGTCGAGCGTGCCGCCGGAGCTCGTGATGTTGTTGGAGCCGTCGCGGTTGACCGGCGAGACCGTAATCGTCCGCAGATAGAGGTTGTCGGTCAGGTCGTTAGTACCCGAAAACTGCCAGTTGCCGGCGACCTGAACGAGGCCGTGGACGCCCAGGGTCAGGTTCGCCCACTGGTCGTCCTTGATGGTCCGGGAGGCCTCGAGCCCCTGGGTCGCCAGGAAGGAAGCCCGGTCGCGACCGATGCTCGTCGCCGTGGACAGCTCCGGCACGCTGACCAGGAGGAAGGTATCAGTGGCCAGGACGACGAAAACCACGATCGCGATCAGGATCTCGATCGTCGATTGGCCCCGTGGCGTCTTATTGCCGGGAAACGCGCCCATAGGAACTGATTGAGACGGTCTTGGTCTGACCGCTCGGTTTGGAAATCGTCACCGTGCCGCTGGCCGAGGTCGTGCCAATGAACCGGTTAAAGCCCACGTCACAGCCGCCGCCGAGGTTCAAAGCCGTAATTTTGGCGCTGCCAGGCAGAGTGACGAGGACCGTGTTGGTCGACGAAGCGAAAGTGGCGCCACCGTAGATCTGAAACGTGCTGGCGGGCAGGGCGCAGGCGGTGGTGTCGGAAAAGTGCACGCCCCAGGTCACGCCGGGCGCGGCCACGGCACCAGCGGCATATCCCGAGGCCGCCTGGAGCTGGGCGCGCCGGAGCCCGTCCACGATGGCATCCACGCTGCTGGAAATCCCGGCCGACGTCTGCATGGTCGCGAGCGGCAAGGCCACAGCGGCGGCGAGCATGGCGATGATGCCGATGACGATGAGGAGCTCAATGGCCGTCAATCCCCGGGATCGCGTCACAATTGACCAATCGAGTTAATCATGTTGTAGACCGGCATGATGACGGCGATGGCCACGAAGCCGACGGCCAGGCCGATGAGCAGGAGCAGGACCGGCTCCAGGATCGTCGAGAGGTTCTTGGTCATCGAGTCCACCTCGTCCTCGTAGAACTCCGAGAGGTAGCCGAAGGTCTCCTCCAACTTGCCGGTGTGCTCACCGACAGCGATCATGCGCGTCGTCGTGGGCGGGAACAGGTGCGGAAACTCCTCCAGCACCGTCGAGGCGGGGGCGCCAGTCTCGATCGTCTCCCTGACCTTGAGGAGGGCCTTCTTGTAACGGACGTTGCGGATCGTCTCGGAGCAGATCTGGAAGGCCTCGCCGATGGAGATGCCACTCCGCAGGAGGGTTGCCATGGTCCGGGCGAAGGTCGCCAGGTTGAAGTTGCGCGACATGTTCCCTAAAATCGGCAGCCAGAGAAGGATGGCGTGGGTCACGGGCTTGACGGCCCGGAGCTGAAACAGGTTCCAGAGGCCGAAGATCAAGGCGGCGAGGGCGATGAAGAACGGCGCCCAGTTCTTGACCAGGAACGCCGAGAGGCCCATGAGGACTCGGGTCGAGAGCGGCAGCTGGACCGTGATCGACGCGAAAAGCGTGAGGACCTTGGGCAGGACGAAGATGCTCATCCCGATGCCGACGCCGAAGGCGGCGGAGATGACGATGATCGGGTAGACCATGGCGCCCCGGACCTTGCGGTTCAGGTCGTAGCTCTTGGTCAGCTGGACGGCCAGGTCCCGGAAACTGCCCTCCAAGGTACCGGAGAGTTCGCCGGCGCGGACGGTGGCAATGAAGAGCTCAGTGAACACGCCGGGGTGCCGCGCGAGCGCCTCCGAAAGAGGACGGCCGCTCTCGACGGACGTGAGAATCTCCGTCAGGACCTTGCGGAACCGGCCAGTGGCCTGGTCACGCAGGATGCGGATCGCCTCGTCAATCGGCAAGCCGGCCTGGATCATGAGCGCCAGGTGCTTGGTGAAGGTGACCTTGACGAGGTTGGTGATCCAGCCGAACCCCAGGACGTTCGCGAGGAGGGACGAGTTGTCGCGCTTGAGCGAGATCAGCATGAGCCCCATGTGGCGGACCTGCTCGGCGGCGCCCTGGGCGTCCCGCGCTTCGACGATCCCCCGCTCCTCCTGGCCGTCTCGCGTCGTGGCGACGTAAAGGTATCTCATAGGCTCTTTAGTCGTGAATGACGCGCAGTAGCTCATCGACGGTCGTCTGCCCGGCGAGGACCTTGTCGATGCCGTCCTCCGTGATCGTCCGCATGCCCTCATTGACGGCCTCGCGCTCGATGTCTTCGGCGTTGGACCGAGTCATGATGAGGCGCCGCACCGACTCCGTCATCTCCATGACTTCGAAGATGCCGAGGCGGCCGAGGTAGCCCGTGTGCCGGCAGAGCTGGCACTTGTCGCCCTGATAGACGGTGATCTCCTTCTTACGGCCGAAGATCCGCTTGATGAGCTCCGGCGAAAGGAGCGGCTTGGCTTCCTCCAGGGTGAAGGTGACGCTCTTGATGCAGCGCGGGCAGATCCGGCGCACCAGGCGCTGGGAGATGAGGATGTTGACCGAGCTGGCGATCAGGAACGGCTCGATATGCATGTCGAGCAGGCGCGGCAGGGTGGTCGCGGCGTTGTTGGTGTGGAGCGTCGAGAGCACCAAGTGGCCGGTCATGGCCGCGTTCACGGTGATGGAGGCGGTCTCCTCGTCGCGGATTTCGCCGACCATGATGATGTCGGGGTTCTGGCGCACGATGGCCCGGAGGCCCGCCGCGAAGGTGATGCCGGTCTTGGCGTTGACCTGGATCTGGTTGATGCCGGTGATGTCGTACTCGATCGGGTCCTCGATGGTCGTGATGTTGACCTCCGTGGTGTTGAGCAGTCGCAGGAGGGCGTAGAGCGTCGTGGTCTTGCCCGAGCCGGTCGGGCCGGTCGAGAGGATCATGCCGAACGGCCGCCGGATGGCCCGCCGGACCTTGTCGATGTCGGCCTCCGAGAGGCCGATGGATTCGAGATAAAAACGCCGGCCCCGCTCGGTCAGGAGGCGCATGACGACCTTCTCGCCCTCGATGATGGGCACGACGTTGATGCGGATGTCGACCGCCTCCCCTTCCAGCAGCGTCCGGAGCTTGCCGTCCTGGGAGGCGAAGTGCTCGTCGGTGCGGAGCTTGGAGAGGATCTTGAGGCGCGCCACCAGCATCTCGTGCATGTACTTCGGGTAGCGGATGATGTCGTGCATCAGACCGTCGATGCGGAAGCGCACCAAGGCGTCGCGCTCCTGGGGCTCGATGTGGACGTCGGAGGCGCCGGATTGGAAGGCGTAGAGCAGGAGGTTGTCGACGATCTCGACGATGGGCAGCTCCTTCAGGGCGTCCTCGACGGAGAGGTCCGGCTTCTCGAGATGCTTCTTCTCGATCTCCGCGATGTATTCCTCGAAGACCACCTTGATGTCCTTGCGCAGGCGGAAGATCGAGAACTCCATGTCACCCTTGGTGGCGTAGGCTAGGGCGAGCTTCTTGCCGCCGGCCTTCTTGGCGAGGTACGAGAGCGGCTCTAGGTTGTCGGGGTCGTTGACGGCGACGTACAGTGTCGTCTGATCCTGCTTGAAGGGATAAATCCAGCTGCGCCGGACCATCTCGGCCGGGATGATCTGCAGGACGTCGTCGGGGATCGACTCGTTGCGCAGGTTGATGAACGGCAAGCCATAGAGGTCAGCCAGGACCCGGCCCATGTTCTCGTCGGAGATGATATTCCGCTCGACCAGAAAATCCGCCAGGCTCTCGCCCCGGTCCGTGGCGTTCTTATAGGCTTCCTCGAGCTTGACGCTCGGCAGGATCTCGATCTCGAGCAGTGCCTTCTTCAGGGTCTCGTTCGAAATCACAATGACGTTCCTCCTTAAAAGTCCATAGGGTCAAGAACATTATAACACGAAAACGGGCGGCTGGCTGGCCGCCCGTTTCAAGTAAATTTAAGGCTATTGTTTGGCCAGGGTCGCCCGAACCTTGGCAATGACGTCCTGAATCGAGAAATTGGCCTTGACCAGGTAATCCGTGGCACCGAGAGACTCGGCCCGCTTGATGTCCTCATCCTGGCCCAGGTTCGAGAGCACGATGACCGGCGTATTCTTGAGTTCGGGGTTGGCTCGCATCTTCTCCAGGGCCTCGAAGCCGTTCATCTTCGGCAGGATCAGGTCGAGCAGGATGATGTCGGGCTTGACCTCGTTGGCCATCTGGACCGCCTGTTCGCCGTCGGTCGCGATCAGGACTTCAAAGCCCTCCTTCTTGAGCTTCACCGAATAGATCTTCACGAGGAAAGTCTCGTCTTCGACTACCAGGATGCGGGCCGGTTTCGTCGGCATAAGTGTTTCAGCTTTAGGCCAAACGCTCCTTGACCTTGCGGAGCACGTCTTCCAGGGAATAATTGGCCTTGACCAGGAAATCGAAGGTGCCGAGTTGCATCGCCTCGGCCACCTTGTCGCCGGTCGAGAGGTTGGTGAGGATGATGACCGGCGTGTTGCGCATGCCCTCGTCCTTCTTCATCTCGCGTAGGACGCTGATGCCGTCGAGCTTGGGCATGATCAGGTCCAGGAGGACCAGGTCCGGCGTCTTGCCGCGCATGGCCTCAAGGGCCTGCTGGCCGTCGGCGGCGGTCTCGATCTTAAAGCCTTCTTGCTCCAGCTTGTTCTTCAGGGCGCGCTGCATCGACAACTCGTCTTCGACAATCAGGATGGTTTTGCTCATAGTGAGTTCATTCTACCTCGCTTATTTCTTAGCCGCAAGCTTGAGCGGAAATGCGATGAAGAACCGCGAACCTTCGCCGGGCTTGGACTCGAACCAGACCCGGCCGCCGGAAGCCTCGACCATGAGGCGGGTGATGTAGAGCCCCAGGCCCGAACCGACCGTCTCGGTGGCGATGGCGTTGGCGGCCCGGAAGAACTGGGAAAAGAGCCGATGCTTCTCCGCCTCCGGGACGCCGATGCCCGTATCCTTGACTTCGATCACGGCCTCCTCCCCCACCTGGCCGTAGGTCACCCGGATTAAGCCGCCGACGGGCGTGTAGTTGATGGCGTTGGCGACTAGGTTCGAGAACGCCTGGCGCATGCCTTCGGGATCGACGAGGAGTTCGGGTAAGCCGTCGGCGAGGTTGACCTCCAGCTTCTGTTTCTTCTTCTCCGCGAGAACCGTGAACTCCTTGGCGATGATGGACTCAAGGAGCGGCTTGACGTCGGTCAGGACCGGCTTGAACTGGACCCGGCCGCTCTCGATGCGGTTCACGTCGAGCAGGTCGTTCACCAGCTTGATCATGCGGATGTTCGAGACCTGCAGGTCCGAGAGCAGGTCAGCCTGTTCCGTCGAGAGGGCCCCGACGTCGCCGGCGAGGAGCACGTCGAGGTACCAGCGCGTCGTCGAGAGCGGCGTGCGCAACTGGTGGCTGGCAATCGAGATGAAGCCCGACCGCTGGCGGTTGACGTCGCGCTCGACCGTGATGTCGCGGAGCGCCACGACGATGCCCTGCAGTCGGCCCACCTCGTCCTGGAACGGCGCCGCCGTGCCGGCGATCGGCACGCGCGTGCCGTCAGCCGCGATGATCTCCAGCTTCTCGGGGCAGGCGGCCGCCTGGCCGGCGAAGGCCGAGTCGAGCATCTGGGTGTCGGGTACGTTGTCGATCTCCCGCACGAGGCGCAGGACTTCGCCGATGTCGCGGCCGAGAGCCGTGGAGCCGCCGAAGCCGGTCAATCGGGCCATCGCCTGGTTGTGCAGGAAGACCTTGCGGTCGGCGGTGGCGGCGATGAGCCCCTCACCCAGGGAGGACAGGATAGTGGCGTCACGCCGGGCGTCGCGCTCGATGCGCAGTTTCGCCTCTTCCACGTCCTCCAGCACGTTGAGCAAGGCCGTCCGGGTGTCGGTCAGGTCGGTGTTCAGGCCCAGGAGCTGCCGAGCCTGCTGTTCGAAACGATCCTTCTCGCGCGACGAAGCCGACAGGGCTTCCATGAGCCGGTCCGTGGTCGAGCGGATCTTGGACTCGTAGCTCTGCCGGTCCTTGAGCATCAGGATGCCGTAAAAGCCGGTGATGGTGATGGCGAAGATCCGCGCCAGGAACTGGAGCCACTGCGCCATCGAGACGGGGCCGGTGGCATAGACGAAGGTGAAACTGCCCAGGACGTACATCACGCACGTCAAGACGAAGGCCCAAGCCCAACCGGAACTCAAGGCCGTGAAGGCCATGACCATGAGCACGTAGAACAGGCTTAGGATATTGCTCTCGAAGCCGCCGGTCACGTGAACGGTCAGTATGGTGATGGCCAGGTAGCTGAACAGGACCAGGCCGTGATGCCGCTCCGTGAGGGACTTCATGGAATTGGCGTGGAAGGCGACGGTGATGATCAGGTAGATGGCGGCGAGGGCGGCGAAGAACAGCAGGGACAAATCACTGTGGTAAACGACGTAAACCAGGCCGGCAATGGCGAACCAGGCGATGACGATGCCCTCGCCAAAGCGGCGGTGGCGGTAAATCTGGGTCTGCTTGTCCGAAAGGCGGCTGAACACCGCCGGATCGCAGTTGAGCGTGAACCTGGTGAGGAGCATCGAGACCGGCAAGCCCACCGCGAGCGTGAAGTAAACGAAGGAGGCGCCATATTGGCCCGCCATGAAGCTGGTCGCAACTTCAACGGCGAAAATGACGGAACCCAGGACGGTCGCGGCCACGGAGGCGTTCCGGGAATCGAACCGGTGCCTCGCGACATAGGCCAAGGCCGCGCCAGCTACGAGGGCCGAGAGGCTCAAGATCAGGCTGACCGGATCCGAGCCGAAAAGCGAGTCCGGCGCGATCCGCAGGGCCGGCACGACCAGGCGCACCAGGCCAATCGCGCCCCAAACCAGCAGGATGACGGCGGCGGCGAGGACGAAGATCGTCTCGGGTGGTCGCTTCTCGGGCATTCCGGCAACGCCACCCCGGAAGGCGGCCAGTGTCATGAAGATGCCCATGACGGCGAAGACCACGGCCAGGCAGGACGACCCGGCGACGATGGTGAGCGCGGAGAGCCCCAGGAACACCGCCGCGCCGAAAAGACCGGCGAGAGAGCGGAAAAACGACCGAGTCATCAGGTGATTGCCCATGACGACAGCCGAGGCCGCGAGCGCCAGGGCGGAAATCAGGACCGGCGAGAGCCAGAACGGGGCGCTGAAAAAGCCGATGCGCAGGTGCGCGACGACCGCGGCAGCGATCAGCATGAACGCCGCCACCGTCTCCAGCCAATCGGTGCGCCAAGGCGTCTTAATCATACGGACGGGTTAGATTCCGGGGTCCGATCAATCTTGTTCTTGAGCTCGCGCATCCGAATCTCGCGGCTGACCATGAGCTTGAGCATGCGCTCGGCCTTCTCGCGCTCCTCGCTGACGACCTGGAAGGACTGGGCGGAATCGACGAGGGCCGCGACATAACCGCCGAGCACCCCCAGGAAATCCAAGTCGGAGGCCGCGAACTGGCCGAGTGCCTTGTTGGCCACGAACGCGGCACCGATCGTCTTGTCATGGGCGCGGAGCGGGACGATCATCATCTCCCGGACCGCGAAGGCCCGAAAGCCCGACTTCTCGGCCTCGTCGGCGCGCACCAGGCAGCCCTGGCCCGACTCCAAGACCCCCTGGAACAGCCCTTGGCCCTCGTGCACTTCCAAGCCGCTCTTGGCGTTGACGCAATCGGCGCAATATGACGCCGCCAGCCGGAGGCCGCCCCGGTCGTCACGCAGGAAGATGCCGACCCGCTCGACGCCGAAGACGCCGGCGAGCGACTCGATGACGCGCTGAAGCAGGGTGCCGAGGTGCGAGAAGAACTCGACTTGCCGGACGATGACCGAGACCGCCTGGATCTGGTCCAGCCGACGCGAAAGTTCCGCGACCAGCCCCGTCGCCTGATCAGCGCGCTGGCGCAGTTCGGTCGCGAGCTTGAAGCTGATCAGCCCGGCGACCGCCAAGACGACGACCCGGATGGCGAACGGACCCGTGGCCAGGCTCATCAGGGGACCGTGGGCCGCCTCCAGAAAAGTCACGGCGATGAGGGCGAAGGACGTCTCGGCCAGGATGACCTTCTCGTTGAGCAGGAGGGCCGAGAGCACGATCGGCACGAAATAGAGGTATTCCAGGTCGGCGGCGGCGCCCTCGGCCAGGAACACGTAGACGGTCAGCAGGATCACGACCAGCAGGCTGGCGGACAGGAACTTGTCCTCGGCCTGGTACTGGAACCGGCCGATGTTGATCTCGTGCGGCATCAGCCGGAACGCCAGGGACGTGACCACGCCCAAGCTGGCGGCCAGGACATACAGCGCCACGACCGGTCGGCGGCCCGAATCGGCCAGGACATAGTAAGTATAGCCGACGAGAAAGACCGTCAGGGACCAGTAGATGATCTCGGCCCAGCGGGCGTAATTGTCGTGGTGTTCGACTTGCGTCATAGGCCTAGAGCCCATCCCAGTATGGATTTCCGAGCCGGAATCGGATGATTTTCCGTCCAGCGGCGCGAAAATTCAGGAGGGATATCGAGTGATATCGCGACGAGATTTTCACGTCGCTTGGGCGGGAAATGGCCGATTGCGGGCCGGGAAGACATATTGGGATGGACTCTTAGTGCGCCGAAACGCGTTTCGGCAAGGTCACGGTGAAAGTCGTGCCCTGCCCTTCCGTCGAGTCGAAGCGAATCGTGCCGTCATGGGCGGCTACGATGAACCGAACGATGTAGAGCCCCAGTCCCGAGGCGTCCGGGTTGAGCGCGATGGCCTGGGCCGACCGGAAGAACCGCTCGAAAATCCGGGGCTTGTCCTTGTCGGGGATGCCGATGCCGGTGTCACGCACCGCGACCGCGACATGGGTGCCGTCGCCCCGGACGGTGACCTGGATCGACCCGCCGGCGGGCGTGTACTTGATGGCGTTGTCGATCAGGCGGGCGAAGACCTTGCCGATCTTGTCGGCGTCGAGGAACAGCTTGGGCAAGCCCGGCGGCACCGGGACGAACTTGAGCGCCACGCACTTGAGCTCGGCGCTCCGGGCGGAGTCATGGACGGCCTTGGCCAGCACGTCGCCGAGGTCGGCTTCGGCCCGATCGAGCCTCAAGGCGCGCTGTTCGATGTCGACCGCGAACATCATGTCATCGACGATGCTGATGCCGTTCACGATGGCCCGGTAAGCGTCCTGGAGCGTCTCCTTGGCCTCGCCCTGGATTGAGGGATACGAGCCCGAGAGCAGGAGTTCCATGTTCCAACGCACGGCGTTGAGCGGCGTCCGCATCTGGTGTGAGACGACCGTCAGGAACTTGCTCTTGAGCTCGTCAGCCCCGCGGGCGCCGCCGTACTGGATCTTGAGCTCGGTGATGTCCCGGTCCGCGGTCACGTCGTGCATCAACCACAGGCGCCCGACGAAGACGCCGCGGCTCTTAACCGGCGAGCTGCTGATCTGCAGGAAACGGCGCTGGGGCGCGACCAGTTCGGTGTCGCGGATGAACTCGTGCTCCTGGTCGTGCAGGGGATAACCGACGACCTCATGGTAGGTCACGAACTCGGCGAAGCACTTGCCGAGGCGCTCGGCCACCACGCTGATCGGCTGGCCGACGACTTCAGACGGCTCCACGTCGAAAAAGTCCTTGAGCCGGCGGCTGGCGGCCTTCACGATCCCAGTCGCGTCGCAAAAAAACATCGCGATGGAAGCCGCGTCCAGGATGTCAACGACAGCCGGATCCTTGCACAAAGACTCATGAATCAGGCTTTTGGCCATATCATCCCCCATTATACAGCTTCCGGGCCAAATCCCAGAACTCCGGATGATTCTGCGTGGTCTTCAGCCAGTACCACCATTCGCCGCCCCAGAGGTAGATCTCCGGGACGCCGACGCGCTCGGCGAAACTCACGTTCTCAGTGAGGCGGCTCGTACTCATGGAATCGAACTGCTCGGCGAGCGGCGTGTCGAAGACGCCCTTGCGGAACCAGGGCTCGGCCTGGAGCTCGCTCACAATCACGCGTTTCACCGCCGGCGAGATGGCATTCAGGCGTTCCGTGTAGTACATCGGCGTGACCGGCCAGTAGAGCTCGCCGAGATACTGGTTCCAGACCAGCCGGTACATGCTGATGCCGAGCTGGTCGGCCAGGGTCGCCGTGCGGAGCCAGGTCGAGAGCTCGCCGGAGTCGGTGACCTGGGTCGGCCGAGCGGGGTCGAGCGACTTCACCAGCTCAATCTCCTGCTTGAGGAAGTCTCGGTCCGGCGGCGGACAATCGCCGAATTGGAAGAGCGGCTCGTTCTCCACCTGCCAGACGCTGACGGCCGATGAGGCGGCAAAATGACCCACCTCGGCCTTCAGGAGCTTGAGAATCAGCGTCTGCTGTTCCGGTTCTGCCTGGGCCTTGGCCCAACCCGGCGCGTGGCACTCGGGCCAGCGCGGGACCTTGCGGCCGATCGCCAGGGTCACCATCGCGCCGCGCTTCGACGCCTCGGTGAGCATCCAGTCGTAGTCGGACCAGTCGTAGACGCCGGGCTTCGCCTCCACCTCGTCCCAGTAGACCGGGATCCGGAACCGCCGGATCTTGAGGTCGTCGAGCATCGCCAGGTAAGTCTGGCGCCAGTCCAGCTTGAGGCTCTTGGCGTACTGCGTCGAGAACGTCATCCCCAGGACGGCTTTCTGCGACTGGGCCGGCCGGTATTCCAGGCGGGTGATGACGAAAAAAACCGCCAAGCCGAAGACCGTGCCCGCCAGGAAGAGCACGGCCAGGCGAGAATTCGGGTGCCGGGACCAGAACTTGTTCATGCGCGCTAGACGATGAGCGGCAGCTGTTCCAGCTCGACCTGGAGGCCGGTGATAATCTGCTCGATGCGGTAAGCCCCATGCGTCGGCGCCTCGATGTAACCGTTCCAGGCCATGCGAGCCAAGCCGCCGGACCCGACCCAGTCGAAGAGCCACTCGCTGGTGTAGCGCGGGTCGAATTGCGGGAAGCCGGCCCCGACCGACTGCAACCAAAGCAGGTTGAACTTCTCCTGGGAGCCGATGGGCGGCGCGGCGATGATGGGCAAGCCGACGCCGGCGTAGAACGACAGTTCCGAGGGCTTGGTCCAGAGCACGTCGCTCTTGCGCAGCAGCTGGTCGAAATGCGGGAAGTAATCCTGGCGATTGGCCCACCACATGACCCGCACGCCGTCGTCGAGGTCGGAACCGAGCCCGATCTCGACCAGGCGTTCCTTGAAATAATGGGCCACTTCCTTGTTGGTGCCGGCGATCAGGTTGAGCTGGACCAGGCCGCGGCGGATCTTCTCGCGTAGGCTCTCGGCCACGATGAGGCCGAGCTCGCGCTGAGCGCCGGCGCCGCCGACCGCGAACGTGATCGTGAGCTTCCGGGACGGCACCCGCTTGCAATTGGCCGCGCCGAGGTTGCGCTCCAACGTCTCCTGGTATTTCTGGTAGAAGATGCCGTTCGGGTCGAGGTGACAGATGCGCTCGCCCAGGTCCTCCTTGACGACCTCCGAGCCCGGCCCGCCGATCAGCTGTTTCGAGAGCGGGAAGCCCGTCAGGAAGATGTTCTCCGGCGGCACGCCGTAGAGCTTGAGACGCTCGACGACGCGGCCGTTCGAGGCGAAGTACTTGATGCGGCTCCGCTTCGGGTCCTGGGCGACCCAGGCGCGGCTGACGTCGGCGTCGCAGGTCACGAGGTAGATGTCCTCCGGGTAGTCGAAATAATCGGCGGCGAAGGCCGGCAGGAAGAACGTCGTGACGAGCGGCATCTTGCGCTTGCGCAACCGGTCAATCAGGTCACGGCCCATCCCCTTCTTCTCGATGAGGTAGTAGAGCTGGCGGACCTGGAGGTTCGGCTCGTGCATGTCGCGTCGCGGGTAGAACGGCTGGATCTCCTGGAAGCTGTCGAAGAGGTCGAAGGCCATCTCGCCCAGGACCGGGAACGACTTGAAGCGGCTGACGGTCTCATAGAGCTTGCGACTCTCGTGCCAGAGTTTCTTGTCCGACTCTGGGATGCCCTGGTAATTGTTGGCGACGATGATGTCGCCGTAAGCCAGGTCTCTCAAGGCGTTGGCGGCGCGCTCGTGGCCGTAGCCCATGTCGACGGTCACGACCCAGGCCTGGCGACGGTGCTGCTTGTCCGTAGTTTCTGTCGTCATAATTAAAGTTTAGCTGGCCGCGCCGAAAATCGGCAGCGTGAACCAGAAAGTCGTCCCCTTGCCCTCTTCCGAGGTGAAGTCGATGAGGCCGCCCTGGGCCTGGACCAGCGTCCTGGCGACGAAGAGGCCGACGCCCGAGGCGTTCGGCTGCATCAGGCTGGCGTTCGAGGCCCGGAAGAACTTCTTGAAGACGTTGGGCTGGTCCTCGTAAGGGATGCCCACGCCGGTGTCGGCGACCTCGACGCGGACGGTTTTCTCGTCATGCTTCACCCGAATCGAGATGGTGCCGCTCTCGCTGGTGTAACCGAGGGCGTTGTTCAGCAGTTTCGACAGGATATAGCGCAACTTGAGCTTGTCGGCGAGAACCTTGGGCAGGCCTCGGGGGACGTGGATGGTCAGCTTCTGCCGCTTGAGGCGCGCTTGTTCCTTGAAGTCGAAAGACATCGACTCAATCAGCTCGGCGAGGTCGACGGGCTCGGGGTTGAGCTGAACGATGCCCCGCTCGATCTCCAGGGCCTCGATCCAGTCGGCGAGCATGACCAAGATGCCCTGGTAATTCTTGGAAGTGATGTTGAGCAGGTCCTCCTGGCGCTTCTGGAGCGGTCCCAGCTCCCCTTTCAGCAAGGCCTCCAGGTTCCAGCGGACGGCGGTGAGCGGCGTGCGCAACTGGTGCGAGATGATTTCCAGGAACCGACTCTTGATGTCCTCGACATCGGGCAGGCTAGGACGGTCGGCGGGCGGGCGGGCGGGCGGGGCGTCGACGGTCAGCATCAAGGCCACTGCCAGCAAGAGCGCAAGCATGGCCGTGACCAACCAAAGCGCGAGATTGCCCCAAATCGCAAGGAAAAACCAACTGCTCCCGACCAGCGTCAAAATCACGACTCCGACGAGCAGGGCCGCGAATCCCGAACGAAATGTGCCTGGGAGCCGCATGTATTTCCTCCCTTTTATTCCCCCTTATCGCCCTTAACTATACCACATTTCTTCTGAAGTTCCTTTAGTTCCTGCTTCAGCTCCACCAAGTTATTCTCGCGGCCGGAGAGAAAGTGAGCCATCTTCTCCAGCTCGCGATTGCGCTTCTCCAGTTCCGCTTCCGCCCGGCGCTGGGCCGTGATGTCGCGGAATGACCAGACGCGCCCGATCACCTCGCCGTTGAGCTTCTGGGGCTGGGAATAACAGTCGAAAACCCGGCCGTCATCGAAATCGACGACATCTTGGCTGAAGGATTCCGGCTGGGAATTGATTTCATCCAGCCGATTAGTGAACCAGGCGGGATTGGCCACCTCGCTCGTGACATGTTTCAAGGCCCGAGCGTCATCGCACTTAGCCAGGATGTCAGCCGGAATGCGCCATAGCTCGACGAGTTTGCGGTTGTAACGGACGACTTTTCCGTCCCGATCGAAGACCAAGATGCCGTCGACCGTCGACTCCAGTGTTGCTTCCGTCAGGGACAGGGCGCGCTGGAGGTTATCCGCCTCTTTTTGACGCTCGGTGACGTCATTGGCGAAACCGATGGCACCGATCACTTGACCGCTCTCGTCACGGCTCGGACTGTACCAGGAGGCAAAAATCCGCCCCCGGAGCGAGACATGGGCGGTGAAAGTCTCGCCGGAGAGGGCTCGCCGGAGGTTCTCGACAATCTGCGGACTGTCGCGGTAGACGTCCTCAACCTTCCGACCGACGGCCTCGCCCGGCCTGAGTCCGACGGTTTCCAAGGCCTGGCCTTCGCTCATCGTGTAGACGAGATCACGATTGACGGCAAAGACGATTATGGGAATATTGTTGGCGATGGCCTTGATATGCTCCTGCAACTTGTCAGTCACGACCAAGGTTCCTGATTGCGAACTGACGTCCGGCGCCCGATTCACTAACCGGGAACGGCGGGCGAAAAAGACGGTGGTCACACCCAGAATCAAGGTGGAAAGCCCCAGAATTAAAATCGCGCCCTGCTCTATCGTCATATTTTTGCTTAAACGGCCCTTCCCGTTGTTGATGTTTTTGGGAGGTTAATCCCCCAGCTAATTATAGTTTAGCTCTTTTTTCGTATCAATCAAAATTGGCATCAAGAGGACTTATTGGCTGAAACTGGCCCTGAAACATCTAGGTATTGACAAAAACCTCAAACTGGCTTAGATTAGAGGCAACTTTAAGAGACTCGGACCTCTAGGCGGCACTAAGAGCCTATCCCAATAGGCTTTAGAATGGCGACCCTTGAAGGAACTGGGTCAGCCATAATTTTTTCTTTATGACGCCTACGCCGATTGAAGCCATCCCGGCTTCCGGCTTCCTAGGGCTCGGCATCGCGCCGAAGCTCCTCGAGGCCCTCGCTCGCAATAACTTCACCGTCCCGACCCCCATCCAGAAGCAGTCCATCCCCGTGGCCATCGAAGGCAAGGACATGGTGGGCATCGCCCAGACCGGCACCGGCAAGACGCTGGCTTTCGGTATCCCGATGATCCAACGCATCGCCCGCATGGGCGGCAAGGGCCTGGCGCTCCTGCCGACCCGCGAGCTGGCTCTTCAAGTCGAGGAGCACTTCCAGAAGATCGGCCGGACCGCCGGCCTCCGCACCGCCATCCTCATCGGCGGCGCCGCCATGGGTCCGCAAATCGCGGCCATCCGCAACAAGCCGCACATCATCATCGCCACCCCTGGACGGCTCATCGACCACCTGGAGCAGAAAATCGTCAAGCTCGACGACGTCTCGGTCCTAGTGCTCGACGAGGCGGACCGCATGCTCGACATGGGCTTCCTGCCGCAGATCAACCGCATCCTCCGCGAGATCCCCAAGACCCACCAGACTATGCTCTTCTCGGCCACCATGCCGCGCGAGATCGTCGAGATCGCCCAGCGCTTCATGAACTCCCCCGTCCGCATCGAGGTCGCGACCTCCGGCACCCTCGCCGAGAACGTCGACCAGGAGCTTTATGTCGTCCGCAAGGAGCAGAAGGTCCGCCTGCTCGAGAAACTCCTCGCCGAGCATAAGGGCTCGGTCCTGGTCTTCACCCGCACCAAGTTCGGCGCGCGCCGCCTGGCCCACGAGGTCATCCGCATGGGCCACGCCGCCGCTGACATCCACTCCGACCGCTCCTTGAGCCAGCGTCGCGAGGCGCTCGACGGCTTCAAGTCCGGCAAGTACCGCGTCCTGGTCGCGACCGACATCGCCGCCCGCGGCATCGACGTGACCGGCATCGCGCTCGTCGTGAACTTCGACGTGCCGGAGAATCCCGAGGACTATGTCCACCGCATCGGTCGCACCGGCCGTGCCGGCATGAGCGGCGTCGCCGTGACCTTCGCCATGCCCGACCAGGGCGACGAGGTCCGCGGCATCGAGCGTCTCATCCGCAAGGTGCTGGAAATCTCGCCCATGCCGAGCGACCTCCCACCGGAGCGCCCCCGTCCGCCGATGTCCGCTTCGGACAGCCGGCCCCAATATCAACAGCGCGGCGGCTACCAGGGCGGTCGCCGTCCGAGTGGTGGTGGCGGTGGCGGCTATCAGGGTCATCGTCCCGCTTACCAGACTGATCGCGCCCGAGTGACCAGCCAAGGCGACACCCGCAAGAAGGCCCCTCATGCCGACGGCCGCGTGGCCAGCTATGGCGACACGCGCCGGAGCGCCCAAGGCGGACCTGGAGACCGCCGTCCGGCACAACCGGAACCACGCCGCGACCCGAGCCAAGAAGGCCCCATCAAGAGCCACGACCGGCGCGTCGGCCCGGCCGCCACCTTTGACGCGAGTCAACCGGCCAGCCACGGCGTCGGCGTTCCCGGCAAGGACCGCGCTTACCTGCCCGGCCTCGACGACGGCATCAAGAACGCCTTGGGCGGTCTCTGGCCCGGCGACAGCTCCAACGCCATGAAATCGACCCAGACTCCGGCACCCCGCCACCAGGAGCACCACCACAAGCCGGAAACCGGCAAGCGCTTCCCGTCCCGGCATCACTAAAAAAACATGCAGCCCGTTCGACGGTCGTTCCCGAGAAAACCCTCCTTCGCTAAAGCTGCGGAGGTCTCTCCCGCCGCCAAGACCAGCTGGGAGCCGGTCGCGTCTTGGTATAAGGGTTATCTCAACAAGGAAGACACCTTCCAGGAGAAAATCATCTTCCCGGGGGCGCTCCGCCTGCTCGCGCCCAAACCCGAGGGACGCTACCTCGACATCGCCTGCGGCGAAGGCGCCTTCACGCGCCTGCTCGCCCAAGGGCGAGAGCTCCAAGTCGTCGGCATCGACGCCGCGCCCTCGCTCGTCGAGGCCGCGCGCCGCCGCCTGCCTGCCGGTAGGCAAGGAGCCCCGAAGCGCGCCGACTACGAGACGCTCGATGCCGCCCGGATCGGTGAGCGCTTCGAGGCCAAGTCCTTCGACGGCGCCGCCTGCATCCTAGCCCTCCAGAACATCGAGGCCGCCGACGACGTCATCCGTGGCGCCTCCAAGATCCTCAAGCCCGGCGCGCCTCTCGTCATCGTCATGAACCACCCGGCCTTCCGTCAGCCGCGCCAGAGCGGTTGGGGCTGGGACGAGGCCCGCAAGCTCCAATATCGCCGCGTCGACAAGTACCTCTCGTTATACAGCGCGCCGATCCAGGCGCATCCCGGCAGCGACGCCAAGACCGTGACCTGGTCCTACCACCGGCCGCTCCAGGCCTACTTCGCGGCCCTGACCGAATCAGGTTTCGTGATTGACGGCTTGGAGGAATGGGCCTCGCATCGGACCAGCGACTCCGGCCCCAAGGCCCGCGCCGAGAACGCCGCCCGCGAGGAGATCCCGATGTTCCTGGCGCTCCGCGCGATCAAAGTAAAATAACCCTGAAAAGATTGACACGAACCCCGGCGACAGTTAAGCTGTCGCCGTTGCTGTATACAACCGACAGCAACAGGAGGAAACCATGTCCGAAGCTCGTTCTTTGTCACAAGTACTCGCCGATATCCAAGGCGGCGACAAGCTCGCAGCCATCCAAGCCGATGGTCACGCCCGACGTCGCCAGAAGTTGCTCGAGGAAGTCCAGCAACTCGTCGCCGCTGGCCAGAAGCCGGGCGACCCCATCGCGACCTACGTGACGCTCTTCATGGGCAGCGCCAGTCCCGAGAGCCAAGCGGCCCTGATCGCCAAGCTCCGCGAGATCGACGCCGATTTGAGGGTGCACGCCCACGAGCCGGTGCTCCTAGTCCAGCGCCACGCCACCCCCAGTGGGTCGCCCGGCTGCTGTCGCGGCGGGATGGCTATTTCCGTCCTGCCGGTCCTGCACTTGGGACTCCTGGGCGAGGGTGGCTTGATCTTTGACTTCGCCGACCCGACTCACATCGCCCTGTCGACGACGAAGCACGTCACCAGCGTCGTTCATGACGACCTGAAGGTCCAAGACGGGCCGATGCCGATTCTCGACTACCTTTTGGGGTCGATTCTCGGCCTTGCCCTCGGCCTCGAAAAAGCCGAACTACTCATCGGCTACGAGGCCGTCACGCAGTATGGCTATCGCGCCGCCATGCTCGGAAGCGCCAAGCTCTCTGAAATGATGTACTTGCTCGGAGCGAGCCTCCCCGACCCGACCGACCCGTAAGCAGATGAGTCTCCCCTCTCCCGCGGTTCTCCGCGGGATTTTTTGTCGGGGGCGGTCTCAACAATCTAGCGCAACGGTATGATGGAAACATATGCCACCAAAGTACCGCCGCCTGTCGAGCGAAGAGCGCGAGGAAATCAGCCGGGGGCTTGCGACGGGAATGTCGCTGGCC
>Ga0182027_10002138_pt1 | contig 32287 bp, 34 predicted proteins | sample 712E1DmetaG_FD_121300 | JGI IMG/M metagenome (GOLD analysis project Ga0182027, IMG submission 121300) | Permafrost microbial communities from Stordalen Mire, Sweden - 712E1D metaG (Illumina Assembly) | ecosystem: Environmental > Terrestrial > Soil > Wetlands > Permafrost | place: Sweden...
CGTTAACTACTCCATCGGTTTGGATGTGAGCAATGCCTCCGACTACGATCCGGCGGCGGAATGGGCAGCGGCGGACATGGAAACAGAGGCCGAGTCCCCAGTAGTTCCTTAGCACGAAAATATTGGCGAGCGTTTGGTGGCTAACCCCACCCGCGCTCGCCTTCCCAATAAAGTTCGTGAATAACCTCATCCCTACCCTTCTCCTCGAATGAGGAGAAGGGGCTGGATACGACCTCCTCTCCTTAATCAAGGAGAGGGTAGGGTGAGGTCTCGCGTGCTTCATTGGGAAAATCTGAAAAGTTCGTTGAATTGAAAACGTTCGAAAACGAAAGGAAAGCAGATGAAAAAGATCAGTGTTTCGTTGCTCGTGTCATTGTCCGCGCTCCTTCTGGGGTGTGAGACCAACTACTACCAGACGACGGTGGAAGCGCCACCTGCGACGGTTTCTTCGGATGCCGGTTGCGGTTCGGCAACGGCCGCCGCGCCTGACGCCGGCACCAACGCCGCCGCTCCGGACGCCGAGGCGGCCGCAGCCATCGACACTGGTTCGGTCGTTGCGCCTTCAGGAATGGAAACACTACTCTTGAACGTCCAAGGGCTCACACTCGTCGGTGGCCTCAACAAACGGCTCGTCTTCGTGAAAACGTCCGGTGGTTACAACGCTGAAACATACGGAGGCGAGGTCAGCGTTTACGATCTTCGTGATGGATCATCCAGGGTTGTCACCAAGAATGGCGCCGGACCGGCCGTGAACGAAGATGGTCTAGCTGCTTGGGCTGAGATCGACGTCGGCAACCGTTGCGCGACGATCATGACCGAAGCGTGGGGCAAGATCATGGATAATTGCGACGGCACCGACAAAGTGCTTCCGCAGTTGACCCAGATTTCATATCGTGGACAGCAAGTGCTTTTCACCATCAAGTCAAACAGCGGAACGGGAGCGTATCAAAACGCGCTCTACCAATGGGACGGTGCAAAGCGACTCTTGATCGCCCGCGCTCCGGACGACGATGTACTATTGCCGACCATTCAGGGAGATGAGTTCGGTTTCATGCGATTCTATGCGCCTCCTTCCGGCAAGAATTCGGATGCGGTCATCATGAATATGAGTGATGGCTCGAACGTCTTCACGGTCGTCGGTAATCTGCCCACCGATAGCATCGTTGGATTCGCCTTCAACAAGCTTTGGTTCGCTTACACCATGGAGGCGGCTGACGGTTCGCAACGGTCATGGCTACAAGGACGTCAGAACAATGGAGTGATGGATTTCCCGGCCGGTTATCCCATCTTGAATGATGAAGGGACGATCGTTCTCTGGGGCATCACCGGCGTGATCAGATATTACGCCATTGGCACGCCATTCTCCGGAACCATTACCGGATATGACAGCATCTATTTGGAGGGGAACGATCTCTTCTACATTTCCAAGGGACAGCTGTTCGTATATCACATACAGACCAAGTAGCCCTTTCTCAATAGCATATCGGCGAGCGTTTGGTGGATCACACCACCCGCGCTCGCCTTCCCAATAAAGTTCGTGATAATTTTTCGTCATTCCGGCGAAGGCCGGAATCTAATCATCACTGGTCGGTCGACCAATACGGATTGGACCCCGTTTTTCAACGGGGTGACAAACCTCGCGCACTTCATTGGGAAGATACAGAAAGTTCATTGAATTGAAAACGGCCGCAAGGCCCGCAATTGCCCGGCGTTATGGGTAAAAAGGAAGAAAGTCAGATGAAGAAGATCAATGTCTTGATGTTCACGGTTCTGTTCGCATTAACCGCGGCCGCTTGCGACCGTTCGCCGCTTAGGATCCGCGCCAACACCGTAGTTTCGGATGGCGCGTCGGAAACGGCAGTCGACACGTCGTCGGCCACGGCAACCAAGAGCGATATCGCGTCAACAACGCAGACGGCGACCGGAACCTCAACCGTTGCAACCGCAACGGCGACTGCCACCGAGACCGTGATCGTCACCGCCACCCACACCGAGACGGCGACGGCTACACAGACCGTGGCAACTTCAACCGACACCGGCGTGAAGACGCAATCCGACACCGGTTCGGCGACGGCGACCCAAACATCGTCGGCAACGGCCACTTCGTATCTAGATATGCCAGGATGCACGCTTTGGCAAACACTCGATCTGTCGACATCGGGAAGCCGGGTCGGGCCGCTCACGGTTGCGACCAACGGTGGCGGTTCGGAGGTAGCAGTATTTGATGCGGCGACGAATACGGTGGTCGTGAGCCTTTATGCGCTCCTCGGTCGGCCGTTGAAGTCATACAGCATTCCGGTTGCCGTTCCAGCAACGCTGTCTTCTGGCGTCAAAATGGTCGGTGGAATAAACGATGATGTCGTAATTGCCATTCCAACTTCTTCGCCATCGGCCGACAACGGTTGGCTGTCCGACTATGATATTTATCATGTCACCATGAGCGATATCACGTTGGTTGCCCAGCCCAAGGGGGTAAAGTCGTTGGCGCTTGTTTCGGATGGTGCTTACGGTTTCTACTCGCTCGAGCTTATGCCGAACCAGGGTTTCAGCACGGTCTATTGCGACGACAGTAGTTCCAAGACGACTGATGTGTCGGCGGTATCGGTCAGGCCGCTTCTTTCCGCCGTCAAATCCGGATGGGCAGTCAGCGGCCAATTCGACTACATCGCTGACGCGGCAATGGTCGGCGCCGAGCTCAAGATGCTATTGTGGGGCGGGGCGTTGGACTGCACGAAGAGCTACTCGATCGCTCAGATCATCTCAGAAACGGTTCTGGACAACGGACAATATCTTGCTTTCGATTCGAAATCCCCGTCGCCGTTCTCGATCGTCAAAGACAAGCCGGAATCAGTGCTTGCTTGGAGCTTGTTGGCTTCGCAGAACGTGACCGGCATGTTTTGGGCTGACGAAACGGATACGGGAAACGGCGGCTATACTCGTTCTTTCCACATTTCGGTGTGGGACGGACAAGGAAAGCTGTCAGAGACCCCGGGCGACCCGACTTACGTCACCGATCGGTCGGCCGTCCTTGGCTGGAACGATAACATCGTTCAAGTCATTGAAGGATGGGACACCGATCCGTCGCAGGTCTCGCTGAATGTCGGCAAGGGAGACGGGACGTGGCAGTCGTACAAGCTCTACGAACACGACAAGGGTAAGTACGTGAAGTCCTTCGCCGGCAAGGATAAGCATTTCGTTATTCTTGACGGAATCGACATGGTCGATGGCACCTATGGCGCCTGGGCCAGCTTCGTCTACTGCAACTAGCAGTCCTTTCGCAAAACAAAATATCGGCGAGCGCAAGATGGATCAAACCGTCCTCTGCGCTCGCCTTCCCAATAAAGTTCGTGATCTCTCTATTGCCCTCGCCCATAACGGGGAGAGGGTAGGGTGAGGTCTCGCGTGCTTCATTGGGAAAATCTGGAAAGTTAGTTGAATTAAAAAATGGCCATCCGGTCCGCATTTGCTCGGCGTTATGGGTAAAGATGAAGGTCGTGCAAATGAGCGCTATTGGATGGCTGATCGTCGCTTCTTTGTTGGTCGTGAATTCTTTGATCATATCGATCGTCATCGCCAAGGCGTTGAAGAAACGGATCAAAGTGACGGTCGACTACTCACGGGGTACGCCGTCATGTACCGTCAATATGCGCGTATCCCAGTTTGACGGTTTGTTCTTTGCGAGCATCTTGCATCCGGCCGAGCTGCTCGGGGATAAGCTTGAACTTGTGAGCCGCGAACCGGCCAAGATCGTGATCAAAAGGGTTCGCTGTGCCAATGGCGGTTCAGCCGATGTTTCCGGCACGGTTGAAACGATCGCGATCATCGCGCGTCCCAAGGACATGAAGGCCGTGCGGCAAGTGATCCGCAGCTATCATCGTCGAGGGTTGATCTTCGAGATACATCCTTAGGGAAGCGGTACGGAAGGGCGCATTACGTCAGTTCGGCGGGAGGTTTCGATCTCCCGCTTTTTGTTATTCAAAAAAGTGCGATCGCACTATTTTGAATATGTAATGACTTGCATATTAAGCCAAAAAATGATATACTATAAGAAAGTAAAATAAACATAAAAAACAACAATATGTCCAAGAAGCTTGAGGCACGGTCGCTGCTCGTATTTTTCGGAGCGGTGCTGACTGTGCTGTTTTTTGTTTCCGGGCAAGCGATGATTGCAAAAGCGGTTACGGTCACCACCGACATGAGCGGCAACTTGGTCAAAGGCAGCTCATCGGCCGTCTATTTCGTCGGCTCCGACAATAAGCGTTATATATTCCCCAACGAAACGGTTTTTTTCAGCTGGTACGCTGATTTTTCAACCGTTAAAACCGTCAGCGACGAAGAATTAACGGATATTCCCATCGGCGGCGATGTCGTCGCCCGTGCCGGAGCTCGTTTGGTAAAAAGTCCGAGTGATACGAAGGTTTACGTCGTATCCTCTGACGGCTCCCTTCAATGGGTTTCCACCGAAGCGCTGGCGCAACAGCTTTTCGGCGCCGATTGGGCCAAGCAGGTTGAGAATGTATCTGATGCCGATTTTACAAACCTTCAGATCGGAAACCCTATTGTGAGTGCAAGCGATTATAATGCGACAAGCGGGGGTCAGAATCCTTCCGCTGGCGCTAACAACACCAACGTCTCTCCGTCGGCAGATCAGAATGAAAACGCGAACAACAATACGAACGCGCCCGCTTCCGGCACCGCCGCTGTTTTAAAGATCGTCTCCGTGTCGGCCGCCCTTCAAAGCGTTGACGCGACAACCGACTCGGCCGCACAGGTGTGGGGTTTTGATATCGCTTTCAGTCAGCCGCCATCCGGCGCCCGTTTGACGGTCGCGGAAAAAATATCCGGCGCGGTCTTTTATAACGAACCGATCATCAGGGAAACAACGACGGCGACCACGGCTCACATCCTCATCGGTAATGCCACCGCCAAATTAAAAATGAACACCGCCTATTCATGGAAAGTTATCGCCTATGCGGCGCCTAATGCGACAGCCGCGGAGACTGCGACCTCATCAGGCGAGTTCACGACCGTGACCGCCAACACCAATTCGCCGACCGCTGGCGAGTCAACCGCGGACCTCGGTCTTCCGTTCAATATCGTCTCAGTAAGCGTCGATAAGGTCGACGCGCAAGGAAAACCGGCCGAAGACGTGCGCAGTTTCGGAATTGTTTTCAGCCGGACGCCGATCGGCGCGCGGCTCACGATCGTTGAAAAAAGCACCGGAATTATCTTTTATTCCAATTCGATCGGAAGCGGCATGGTGCTTGCATCAACGGTTTACGTGAAGCCAAGTAATTGGACCGCCAAGCTCAAGCCGAGCACGGCTTATACCTGGAAAGTCACCGCGAACGCCGATTCAACCGCGACCGCCGGCAATCCCATTGTCACCGACAGCACAACCGGCGACTTTACAACCTCGGACTTTACACCGGCCGCGCCGCCGGCCGCCGGCGCTATTGGCGCCAATACGACCCAAAAATAACAAATAAAAGGACGCCCAGTTTGCGCGGGAGCGTCTTTTTATTTTGGTTAATGGGTGTACAATGCGTTTCATATGGAAACGATCGCCGACCTGCATATACACTCGAAATATTCGCGCGCTTGCTCGCCGCTTTTGACGCCGGCGAACCTGGCGCTGTGGGCGGATAAAAAAGGGATCCAAGTGTTGGGCACCGGCGACTTTACGCACCCGGCATGGCTTGCATCGCTTAAGTCGGAATTGGTCGAAGACCGGCCCGGACTTTTTAAATTAAAGAATGGAAACAATAAAGCGCGTTTCATGCTGACAACCGAGCTCTCATGCATTTACAAGCGCGGCGGTAAAACGCGCCGCGTGCACAACTGTATTCTCGCCCCATCGTTTACAGCGGTCGATACCATCATCTCGCAACTCACAACTCGCAACTGCAATTTAAAAGCCGACGGCCGTCCGATCATCGGGCTGGACTCGGAAGAACTCTTAAAGATCGTCCTCGACGCCTCGCCGGATTGCATGCTCATCCCGGCGCATGCTTGGACGCCATGGTTCGCCATTTTCGGCTCGATGTCCGGCTTTGATTCGCTCGAAGAATGCTTCGGCGACAATGCAAAACATATTCATGCCATCGAAACAGGCTTGTCATCGGATCCGCCGATGAACTGGCGATTGTCGGCGCTCGACAAAGTTCTGCTCGTCTCAAACTCCGACGCGCACTCGCTTGGCAATTTGGGACGCGAAGCCAATGTGTTTGATATCGCGCCTGATCAACTATCGTATGGCGAGATCGTTCGTATTTTGCGCGAAAAGGATCGTTCGAAGTTTCTTTATACGATCGAGTTTTATCCCGAAGAGGGGATGTATCATTTTGACGGACATCGCGCGTGCAAAAAGAGAATGCATCCCGACGAAACGGCGCGCCATTGCGGTTTGTGCCCGGTTTGCAAAAAGCCGGTAACGGTCGGTGTCTATTCGCGCGTTGCCAAACTCGCCGATCGTCCCGAAGGCGCGCGTCCGCCGCAGGCCGTTCCGTTTCGTAGCATCGTGCCGCTCGATGAGATCATCGCCGAGGCGCTTGACAGGGGCGCCGGGACAAAAGGCGTGCAAACGATCTACGAACAAATGGTTTCCAGGATGCCGGAGTTTCAAATTTTATTGAATGCGCCGTACGACGAGCTGTCATTGTTTGCGCCGCTCGATATCGTCGAAGCGATCCGCCGCGTGCGCGAAGGACGTCTTACGGTCGAACCCGGCTATGACGGCGAGTACGGCACGGTGAAAATTTTTTCAGAAAAAGAAAGGAAGAAAATGGAACAGGGGAGATTGGTCTAGGGAGTAGTGAGTAGGGAGTAGGGAAAAAATTTCCGCTTTTGCGGAAATTTTCTTTGTCGGCTTACTCTCTACCCACTACTCTCTACTCACTCGCTTATCTCCAGTATTTTCGAAAGTTCCGGTTTATCAAACCCCACAATAACCCTTTCTTTGCCCTTTTCCGGCACAATAACGGTGACAGGCACGCCCATTTGCTTGCTCTTTTTTATCATCGCTTCGGCGGCGGCATCATCCTCGTCGATGAAAACATTCTTGTATTTAATATCGTTCTTTTCCAGCCACTGCTTTTCCATTTTGCAGTACGGGCAAACAACGGTTGAATAAACGGTTACTGATTTGTAGGGCATATCTTAATGAAAATAAGCTTTTTAGGAAGTAGCTTTTTAGCTTGTTAGCGACGGTCTAAAAAGCTAACAAGCTACAACCTACAAGCTGTCTTTATTTCATTATAGCTCTTGTGCGGACAATTAGAATAGCGGTGGCCAAAACAATGCCCGCCATCATGCCGATCAAGAGTCCCCATGGCGTCATGTTTAATTTTGCATCCAGCCATAGCCCGAAGAAAACGCCGCCGACCATGAGGACGGCGATGGTGATCCCAACTTCAGTTGCAAATCCGACAGAATCGTTCATGGTCTTACCCCTCTCTTAAGGTAAGAGAGGGTAGGGTGAGTTATGTATGGATCGTGACCGGTGTGCCGACCGGCGCCCAGTCATAAATGAACTTGGCGTCGGCTTTGCGCATATTGACGCAGCCGTGGCTCATCGGCTGGCCGAATTTTTTGTGCCAATATGCTTCATGAAGGTACATGTGCGGGGCAAATTGCGAGTTCCAACTTACGTTTTTTATATCGTAATTATAGGGACTGCCCGCGCCGTAGTTCCATTTATAATCCATCAAAGGGATCTTTTTTAAGATCGAATATTGTCCGGGCGGGGTGGGGAATACTTTAATTCCGGTCGAAACCAAGTAGGTTTCGGCAAGCAACCCGTCCTCCCACGCGTAAAGGCGTTGTTTGGTCAGGTCAACCTCAATTTGCTTGCCGGGGCCGATCTTGTCATTGGTAAAATGCGGCGCCGGCACCGAATAGGTCGTCTCATTGTCGGCGATCGCGGCCGCGGTGAGAATGGAAGAAACGCTCTGCGGCTTTGGGAACCAGTCGTTCAATAATTTACCGGTTCCGTCAAAGACGCGGACATAATTACCGAATTGAGGTCCGGTGGCGGCGACGATCTCGTTTTTTCCATCGCCGTTCGTGTCGTCGAGCGAAACGATCACGCCCTTGGTCAGGGTTGCATCAAAAGCGTTGAATTTGTTGATGAGCGTCCCGTCTTGGCGCAGGACGCGGATCTCGGGAATACTGCCCGGCCCGGCGCCGACCACGACCTCGGGCACGCCGTCGGTGCCCAAGTCGCCGGTGGCGATTGTTGCGCCGTCGGTCCATTTGTCGAAAACGGGAACGGTTTTAATTATTTTTCCGCCCTTGGATATTGTGAGGTTCGGCGGCGCGGTCGTGCTTGCGAGCGCCGGCGCCGCAAAAAAGCCGAGTGCCGCGACGACCGTCGCCGCGTAGATGAATTTCATAGAGAAGCATTATAGCATTTTTTGATTGTTCGAGCCTCCGATAACTCATCCCTACCCTTCCCTCTCCCTCCTCACCCTACCCTCTCCTCTGGCAGGCGAGGGGTTTCCCGGGAAGGGTTAAGAAGCGACTTAATTAAAGATGTAGCTTCTTATAATATCGAAGCATCTGCCCCCTCTCTTATTATAAGAGAGGGTAGGGTGAGTTATGTGGCCAGTCCTTTGCCGCGGTGTCGGATTAGAGATTAGACATTCGATATTCGGCCCAATTCTTCTTTTACCACCACCCGATCATCCCAAGGAATCGAACGTCCGCCGATCTCCATTGATTGTTCCGCGCCCTTGCCGGTTATGAGCACGATGTCGCCGGTTTTACCGAGCGAAAGCGCTTTGCTTATCCCTTCGCGGCGGTCTTCGATGACGAACAGATCATGATCGGGTCTTTTGCCGTTCCCCGCCGCGGCGTCGGCAATGTCTTTCAAAATTGGTTTTGGATCGTCTTCATAAGGATCGACATTGGTGACGATGACGAAGTCGGCAAGCATGGCGCAAAGCTTGCCCATGACCGGCCGCTTGTCCTTGTCGCGGCCGCCGCCCTCGGCGCCGACCGTAATGATCACGCGTCCGCCACCATGCTTCAATTGTCTTGCGGATCGTAAAAGCGCTTCAATGCTAGGACCGTCATGCGCATAATCAACGTAAACGGCAAAGGGTTGGCCCGCTTCTATCTTTTCCATGCGGCCGGGGATGGTGGCGAGGCTGGACAGACCCCTTCCGATCGTTTCATCGGAAATGTTCAAGGCGCGTCCTATGGCAATGGCCGGAAGCGCGTTCGCGACATTGTACTCCCCGGGGATGTTCAAATGATAATTTTTTGCATTCGCGCTAAAATCCACGCCGCCACTTGATGCGACAATGCCGCCGGCGCTTAGGTCGGCATGATTCTTGATCCCAAAAGATATCTTTTTTTCCGCCAAATTATTCCAGAAGCGTTCCCAGCCGTCGGAATCGCGGTTCACGATGATGGTTTTGACGACCGACGCGCCGCGCAGTTTTTTCTTCGGCTGTTTCATGAGTTCGGCGAACGGCTCGATCATTTTTTGCGTACAGCGTTCCGGATCCCAATTGTGGATGGCTAAACGTTCGGGGTAGAGGACGGTGAAAACAAAATAGTCGTAAGCAATGCCTTTGTGGCGGAATTGCTCAACGCCCTCGGACGGCGTTTCGACGATCGCAATTTCGCATTTGGCGCGCGCCATTTGCGAAAGCAGTTTTTGCATCTTAAACCGCCCCGGCATGGTCATGTGGTATTGGTTCATCATCTCATGTTCGCCAATGCGGATGTTCGCCGTTCCTGTCTGTCCGACCTTGTAGCCGGCCGCCGTCAAAACTGACCAAATGTAGTTGGAAGTGGTTGTCTTCCCGCGCGTCCCGGTCACCCCGATCACCATCATCTTGCGCGAAGGGAACCCATACAAAACCGCCCCGACCCAGGCGAGGGCGAGGTGGTATAGCGAAATAATTTGTTTTGGCACGATCTTTTTGATCGTTGATTTGATGGACATATTTTTTAACCCCCTCTCCTTATTCAAGGAGAGGGTAGGGGTGAGGTAGGGAAGTATGGTCATAGATTACCCTGTTTAAGCCAAATAAAAAAGCCCCAAACCCACCGACCTCACCATATCCTCTCCTTGATCAAGGAGAGGAGTAATATGCATCGGTTCTTGAAAAAATCTCCTCGAAATGTTAATGTTTGGTTCGTAGTTGTGTCATTCCCTTGAAGAAGGGAATCCAATCTCGCTTGGTCGGCGGGTCGTTACTAACAACCCGTAACTAGAAACTAGCAACTAATAAGGGCCGTTAGCTCAGCCGGTAGAGCGCCTCGTTTGCAACGAGGAGGTCAGCGGTTCGATTCCGCTACGGTCCACCACTTCGCTCATAGCTTAAGCTCCGAGCTTCGCGGTGCGCGGCACAATCAAAACAAGGCAATGATAGTAAACATATGCTATTTTCTCTCATCAAAGCCGCGATATTGGGAGTCGTCGAGGGAGTTACGGAGTTTTTGCCGATCTCTTCGACGGGGCACCTTATCATCGTGAACCAATGGATATCGTTCGATGCGGATTTTACGAAACTTTTCGATATCGTGATCCAGCTTGGGGCGATCTTGTCGGTCGTCGTGTTTTTTTGGAACCGTCTTTGGCCGTTTGGCAAAGATAAAGAGAAGAATAAAGAAATTTGGTCGATCTGGTTAAAGACGGTCGTCGGCGTTTTGCCGGCGATCGTGATCGGCGCGCTGTTAGCCAATAAGATCGAAGAGAAATTCTTCAATCCGCTGACCGTCGCGGTCATGCTCATTGTTGGCGGCGCTGTCCTGATCGCTCTCGAGCGTCGCAAGAAAGAAGCGACGATCAATTCGATTAAAGCCATCGGTTACAAAACCGCCATTGGCATCGGTTTTATCCAATGCCTTGCCATGATCCCCGGCACCTCGCGCTCCGCGGCAACGATCATTGGCGCGATGCTTTTGGGCGCTTCACGCGTCGTTGCCGCCGAATTCTCCTTTTTTCTCGCTATTCCCACCATGGTCGCCGCCTCGGCCTACAGTTTACTTAAATACAAAAGCCACATCACCGGCGCCGAAACCGCGCTCCTCGCCCTCGGTTTCATCGTTTCGTTCGTCGTCGCTCTCGCCGTCATCAAGTTCTTCATGAAATACATTCAAACGCACAGCTTTAAGAATTTTGGCATTTATCGCATCGCGCTCGGCGCGCTGGTCTTATTAATGTTCGCGATTGGATTATTAAAATAATGTATGATCACTTACTTGAATATAGTTTTTGGTGTCCTTGGTCTTATTACATTGACCTATGCCGTTTGGATCAAAGACAGCCGCCGTCGGGGAATTTTGGCCGCCGTGGGCGGCGTACTGATGCTGGTCTACAGCATCAGTATCCGTGATCCGATCTTTATCACCCTACAGGTCGTTTTTATCGTTTCTTCGCTGGTTGAAGTATTGCGATCGTCCGCAAAGAAATAACATGAAAAAATATTTTCTCTTTATAATTCTCGCGGCGGTGGCGCTGGAGGTGGTGGCGGACATTCTGTTCAAGAAATGGTCGATGAACGGCCGTGCGATATTGCTCGCGGTTGGGATTGGATTGTATATCATCGGAACAGTAGCTTGGGCATTTTCGCTTAAATTTGAACTACTCACAAAGGCGATTTCAATCTTCACGATCCTTAACCTCATCACCGTCGCCCTTGCGGGGCTCATTATCTTCAAAGAAAATCTTTCGTTAACGAATAAGATCGGTTTCGTCTTGGGTCTGGTCGCAATCGTCTTGATCGAAATTTAATGTTATTTCCCGAGATTCAATCTCGGGGGAGGTTTCACTTTTAGGACGGCCGTCGCAAAAGTGAAACTTAAAAACCCCTCCGATTAACGGAGAGGTTTTTGCATTTTGATTGATGTTGTCGATCACGCCTTTTTGACCAGCTTGATGATCAGCACCACGAGCGCGATCACCAGTAGGAGGTGGATCAGGCCCCCAAAGGTGAAGGACATCAAGACCCCCAATAACCAGAGGACGATTAAGATTCCGATGATTGTCCACAGCATATGAATGAATTAATGAGTTATAACGATAAATACTCGTTTATTTAAGCATACTCCAAATGTGCTAAAATAGATATATAAAAGACGAATAAGATCATAGCGATTTATGAACAAGACAAATATCGAATTGAAACATTATTGTTCAAATTTTACGGCGATCAGAAAAGCGTTGAAAGAAATCGGCGCCAAGAAAGAGGGTGTAAAGGAACAAACGGATTATTATTTTGAACTTCCCAACGATAAGGCAAGGTTAAAATTACGCGTTGAAGAGAAAAGACAACAACTTGTGTATTATGAACGGCCTGATTTTTCAAAAAACAAAGGGACGGTCGCAAAAATAAAACTTTATGATGTAAGGGATCGCCAGTTACTCCCGTTTCTGCGTTTTGCGCTTGGTGTTAAGGTTATCGTAAAAAAGAAAAGAGAGATATGGAGAAGATCAAACACGGTTTTTCACCTCGATAATGTAAAAGACGCGGGATTTATTTTTGAAATAGAGTTGCAAAAGAAAGGTAAAATAACACCCGCAGATAAAAAACAATTCAAGATCTACTCTGGCAAAGTAATGCCTTATTTGGGAAAAGTAATAAAAGGTTCAAATGCCGATCTGGTTATTTTAGCATCGAAATAATTTTTTAAAAAAAGAGCCCCGGACGCGCGTCAGCGGGGCTCGACGTTTCTTGCTTTGTTATCGCGTGATCGTGATCTCCCGGACCTTGACATGCGCTCCATCGAAGACGCGACGACTGTCGTGTTCGGGCAGATTCTCCTCAATAAGAATGTCGGCTAAAAGTCTTCCGCCCAGCAGCCAATCGTGATGCCTCGCCGCGTCTTCGAAAATCAGTTGTTCTCGATGATCGGCGAACGAGACGTAGCCGCGCTTAACCAAATCCATAAAGAGCAATACATCCGTGTCGGTGGCGCTGGGGATGATGATCTTGATCTGGCGCTGGTGATTGGCCAATGCCTCTCGGATCGCCTTTTTGGGACTCATGACTCCTTCGTGTTTTCTGCGTTTGTTTGCCAGACAAACCCTTGGCATGGCCTCGATGCTTTCAAAGGCGAACTCGAGTCTTGCGACAAATTCGTTCACGTCGAAATCGTCCTCCATGGTCACGACGACCATGCGGTCGGTGTCGTCCTGCCATCTCCTTGTAATGGCAACCAGCCGCAGTTTCGTCATTGTCTCGTCATCGACCGTAATGCCGCCGCGCTTGAGCATGGTCAAGAATAACCGCACATAACTGATCTCGGATTCGACCGCGAAGACAACTCTGACCTTGAAAGACCCTGATTCTTTGGCTGCCGCAATGGCCGCCAAAATTTCATCGTTATACATTATTTTTCTCCTCTTTCTGCCAAAACATCTGGCAGTCCATTAACATATATCTAATCGGCTAAGATGTAAAATGGGTTATGAACAGCTTCCGACCACCCAAAAATTGTTTGATTTTGCCATTATTTTTTGATAGAATATCGTCGTTATGTCAACTTATAACAAACTTACACCCGAAGAAGAAGCGGTGATCGTGGGTAAGGGGACGGAGGCGCCGTTTACGGGTGAGTACGATAAATTCTACGCGAACGGGACGTATATTTGCCGACGGTGCAACGCGCCGTTGTATCGGTCGAAAGATAAGTTTGACGCGCATTGCGGGTGGCCGAGTTTTGATGATGAAATTCCCGGGGCGGTGAAACGTTTGCCCGACGCGGACAGGTCGCGAACCGAGATTGAATGCGCCAACTGCGGTGCGCATCTGGGTCACGTCTTCCTAGGCGAACAAATGACGCCCAAGGACACGCGCCATTGCGTCAATTCGCTTTCGATTAAATTCGTGCCGGAGAAATAGTTTTTCGTCATCCCGGACCGCGATCCGGGATCCAATCATCGCTTGGACGGCATTTTAATCTCCTCTTTAAACAAAGGGAAGGTTATTATTTTAGATTGAACGGACGATTTTTCTGTAAGGGGGAGGGGCACGAGTTCGCTGAGCCTGTCCCTCCCCCTTACGAACCCCCACCCCAGCAAGCAAACTCCTCGTACCTCGTCGTGGCGGTGATTCCGCACCCGACAGCCGGAGGCAGGGGCGCGGAATTTTATCTTTGGTCAAGAGAAAAAAATAAAACCGCTCCAATATTGGGACGGTTTTAAAAATCTTTTTGCGAAAATGTTTAAAAGTTGATGGTGTACATGCTGGTCATGCCGCCCGTAAAATGTTCGTCAACGTGGCAGTGAAACATCCAAGTGCCGGGATTGTCGGCGACCATGTCAACGGTTTTCATGCTGCCCGGCAAGAGCTCCATGACGTCGGTATAAGTATCGGTTTCCCGGTTGAGGACGACTCCTCCGTGCCAGTGCGGCGTATGCAAATCCGCTTCGCCGCCCATGCCCAGCAGATGCCAGCGAACCTTGTCGCCTTCGTTCATTATGATGCCGGGAAGATTGTCGTAGATATAGCCGTTGATCGCGTACTTGGTGTTCGCTTCTTTTTGCGTGGCGGTCATGCCTGGCTTGGACTCGTCGAAGATCATGAAGAGTGTGACAAACTCTTCATCGACATCGGTCGGCGTGGCGTCGGGCCGGGCGTATTTCGCGGAACTGATGATGATCGGACCCAGCAAGCCGTCGTTCGTATCTTGAACCGTATCAACATGGGAGTGGTACCACCAAACCTTTGATCCGCCTTCGCCTTGCTTAGGCGCCGAGTCGGAGAGGGCGTACCAAGTGTAGGTGAACTTCTGCCCCGGCATGACCTCCGCGCCCTTGCCTTCAAGACCGTTATTCATCATGGCGGTGTCATTGGCACCGGTCCCCATAGTGGCGCCTTCGTTATCTTTGTCGTAATGCACCCCGTGCGGATGCATGCTATAAGGCTTGCTCGCCTTGTTATAGAAAACGACGTTTATAGTATCGCCTTCAACCGCCCTTATGACCGGGCCGAGAATGCCGAGCCATGCCGGCTGCGGTTTTTTTACCGTGAAACTGGCGTCGGTATACTCGATATAGCGCACCTTGTTATATTTGGTCTGGTCGCCCCAAGGGTGCGGCAACGGTGCGCCGGAAAAGGGGTCTTTCCCGGCGGGCGCGTAATCCCATACCACGTCCTCGGCGGCGACATAATAAGTCCGCGTCACGGCTTTGTAAATTGTACTCGATGCTATAGGCGCGTTGGCATGTTTTGCGCGCGGCGCCGTTAAAAGGGCGGTCAGGGCAGCTACGACGGCGATAATCAGGATCAAGACAGTTATCTTTAAATAGACGGGCGCTTTGATCATAGTATTTAATTATAACACCATTCGGTATTTTAGTATGAATAATTTTTTTGCGTCATACCGATGAAAGTCGTTATACATCAGTACGATTTAGTGAAATGGCGAGTACTCGACCCGATTTTCATCGGGGTTACAAAAAATATCCAAAATGGTTTGAGAAAATAAAGACCCGGCAGTGCGAGATGCTGCCGGGCTTGTCGTATAACGCCGTGTCGTTACAGGCGCGCAAGGACTATGCCGCCCATTCCTGCCGTTCCGACCAACTTTCCGGGATCGTCATTCGGGGAGAAGATGTCGCCAGTTCGGTATCCGTTGCGGAGAACCGCATAGACGGCCGTTTCGATATCCCGGGCGCCGTTGGGGGCTCCGACATGCTCAAGCATCATTGCGGCCGTAAGGATGCGACCGAGCGGATTGGCCTTGTCTTGCCCGGCAAGGTCAGGCGCGGTCCCGGCGCCGCTTTCGAACATCGCTTTTCCGTCGTCGGGATTTACCGCTGACGAATGCATCATGCCCATGCCACCGACTGCGGCGGCGGCGCCGTCCGAGAGAATGTCACCGTGCTCGTTGCCGCAAGCGATGTCGCCGTGCAGTTTTGCCGGCGTGAAGAGCAGGGCATTGGCCGAGTCAACGAGCAGGTGCGTAAGCGGCACGTCTGGGAATTCGCGGCCGATCCGAGTCGCGATCTTCCGCCAAAAGTCGTACCGCGACATCATGTTCGCCTTGTCGATCGAAGTGACCGGCAAACCGTGTTTTCGCGCGTGGGCAAAGACCGCTCGGAAATATTTTTCGACCATCTCTCGGGTATAGTAAGCGGGTTCCGAGATGACATCCTCTTCGCCTGTTACTTTGCGTTTTTGCTTGAAGCCGAATTCTTGGACGATCGGTTCCGGCAGATGGTGCAAAATGTACTCGCGCCCGAAATAGCTGTCTTCAAGCAGAAAGCGGATCCAGACCTGGTTGATGCCCTCGGGCGGGATCCGCTCCGGCCTGACGCCGGAAAGATAATCGAGTTCCTTGTAGTAGCGCATCGGCCGGAAATTGAGAAGCAGGCCCATGCCGCCGCGCAGGGCGAGCAAGCATTTGGTCTCGGGCCGCATCTCCGGATGTTCCAAGCCGAGAGTGTTGTCGAGCTTGGGGTCGCCGACGCCGCCGAAAAAAACGGTGCCAAGTCGGATCGCCTTTGCGCGCGACGATACGGGCAGCGTGTCGCCGAATTTTTCATAGGCGTTCCAGCCCATCGGCGTTTCTTCGAAGACAATTTTGATGCCATCGCGTTCGGCGGCCTTTATGGCGATCTCGCAGGCGACTTTCATCATTTCGGGCGCGGCGCCGTCGCCCGTGACGAGTGCAATTCTTTGTTCTTTCATCGTTTCCTCCGTTGTTTTTCAAACACCATTAAAACACCACCCGTTGGCCAATGTTTTAATTGTTGATATTAAGCGAAGGGACCCATAAAGTCAACCCAATTTTTGATTTGCGAAAAAGGCGGCGTTTTGTTAAGGTCGTAGCGGTTTCGGCCGGATTGTCCGGTCGATAGGACATTGCGAAAAGGACGGTCATGAAAAAGAACGATAAGTACCATGCCGATGGCGTTAACATCGAGCTAGGCGACGACTTCAGCTCTTTCTGTGCGAAGATCTGCCGGGGGAGCTACAACAATTCGCTATTCGTGCAAGTCACCGACCTGTCGAAAGGAAATTTCCGCGGGCCGCGCGGATTTACCCTCAAAAACTTGCCGTCGGGCTGCATCCAAACCCTGGCCGCCGATGGTGTTGGAACGAAGGTCGGCATCATTGTCGCAAGTGGGAAACTGGAAACAGCTGCCAGCAATGTAATCGCCATGACGGCTATGGACATCACTCGTTACGGCGGTTTGCCGCTCGTCTTTACCAACATCTTCGACGTAAGCAGCCTTGGCGAGCCGGGCTCGGAAACACATGCGCTCTGCATCGAAGCCATGCGCGGCCTTGCCACGATCGCCGAAGAAAACGGCTATGTCGTGTTGGGCGGCGAAACAGCCGAGCTGGGCGCTTATGTGGGATCGGAAGACATCAAGGCCAAGCTGAAGTTCAATTGGGGCGGTATGATGTTCGGTGTCTACCATCCCCAGAAGATGATCCGCGGCGACACTTTGGCGCCGGGACAGGTAGTCATCGCCTTGCGCGACGATTTCAGGAGCAATGGGATCAGTTCCGTTCGGAAGGCCTTGGCGATTCGCTACGGCGAAAAATGGTACAAGAACCCCAAGGCGTTGCCCGACATCATTGCCGCTTCTTCACCTTCGGTTCAATACGACCGCTTTCTGAACTACCTGCACGGATGGATGAACGAGAACGACCGGTTGTTGCCTCTGATCAAGATGCATTTGATCGTTCATCTTTCAGGAGGAGCTTTTGAGTCCAAGCTGGGGAAAGACATGCTCGCTCCACAGAACCTGTCGGCCTATTTCGGCGATTTGTTCAATCCGCCGAAGATCATGCGCGATTGCGCCAAGTGGCGCGGGTTATCAGACAGAGAATGTTACAAGACCTGGAACGGGGGACAGGGGGCGCTCGTCGTAATTAATCCAGAGGATGTCGGACTCTTCATGAGAAATGCTCGGAGGTTCGGCATCGAAGCAAGGGTCGCCGGCAAGATCAGCAAAAAGATGAAGGGTTACACCGTAAAGATCAAGTCCAAGTTCAACGGATCGATCGTCAAGTACTGATGTCGGCGACGCGCCGATTTGTGGCGACGGGAGAAATCTCGTCGTCTTTTTTATTAAAAACACCCTCGATCATTTCGGGGGTGTTTTTGGAATTTAGTTCTTAGTCCTTCGTTCTTACCCGAAGGTTGTTACGGCAATTTGAGGTGGTACCCGAACCGGCCGTCGGAGCAGCCGGTGTCGGCGAAGCAGGCGACGTAATAGACGTAATAATCGCCGTCGGCCACCGTGGTATTGAGTTTAACGGACATGGTTTTCCCTTCAATATAAGACGGGTTGGTGGTGACCGAAGTGATATCGTTTTCTTTTACCGTGACGAAAGATTCTTTGGTCTTCAAGACCGTCGCGTTAAAATTCAGGGTCAAGACCGACGGAAGTTGGGTGAGCGTCGCGTTGTTCGCGATATTCGCCGAAACAAAGTGCGGCGTCTTTTTTTCCGTAAAGCCGACCGGTTTCGGTGTTGGTTTTTTCCAAGGCGTGCCGGTCAGGGGTTTGGGAGTATTCGCGTTAACGGCGTTGCCGACATTCGCATTGATCGCCGGGTGGGATGCGGCATTCACGTTGGCGGCGGTTTGCGTTTTAGGCGCCGGTTTGGGCGCGGTAAGCCAGAAGAACAGGATAATGGCGACAATGACAACGATCCAAATTACGATTTTGGCGTTCTTGGTCTTGAAGAAATCTTTGTTCATATAACGTTTGGTTATTTAACTTGATTCGGCGGGGTTTGTCCGGCAAAGACGGCCAAGATGTTCTCGGCGGCCATCTTGGACATGTCTTCGCGCGCCTCGATCGTGGCGGAGGCGATGTGCGGCGTCATGATCACGTTGGGCATGGCCTTCAGTTCGAGATGGTCGGAAGGATCGCAGTCGATCGACGGCTCGCACTCGAAGACGTCGCAAGCAAAACCGTTGATCTTTTTGTCGGTGAGCGCTTGAAGGACCGCCTTTTCATCGACCACCGGACCGCGCGCCGTGTTGATAAGAAGGGCGGACGGCTTCATCAGGTTGAATTGCTTGGTCGAAAGAAGGTGGCGGGTGCCGTCGTTAAGCGGCACGTGGACCGAAACGACGTCGCTCTCCTTAAGCAGGTCCTCGATCGACAAAAAGCGCGCGCCAATTTGTTTTTCGAGATCGGGATTGGGTTTGGTGTCGAAATAAACGGTCTTCATGCCTATTCCCGTAGCGTGTTTGGCGACATCGGCGCCAATGCGGCCGAGGCCGATCACGCCGAGCGTTTTGCCTTTCAACAAAGTTCCGAGGAAAAGGAACGGCGCCCAGCCCTTGAAGCGCCCGGAGCGGGTGAAGTTGTCGGACTCGACGACGCGGTGCGCCAAGGCAAGCATGAGCGCGAAGGTATGCTCGGCCACCGAGTCGGAGAGCAGCTCGGACGGCGTGTTCGAGAGCAAAATGTTCCGCCGTTTCGCCGCTTCGCGGTCGAGGTTGTCAAAGCCCACCGCGTAGTTCGCGAAAATTTTTACGGTCGGAGCCGAATCCATTACTTCGCCGTCGATTTTGTCGGTAAGGAGCGAGAGAACGGCGTCGGGTTTTTCTTGTTTGAGGATGGCGATGAGTTCGTCTTTGGTGTGCACGTGGTCGTCGGGGTTAACCACGACCTCGTGGCCGGCCGTTTTTAAGAGGTTGATCCCCGAAGCGGGGATGTTTCGCGTGATGTAGATCTTCATAATGTTCGGTTCTAACGAATTACTAATTTTTTTACGAATTTACTAATAAGACACAGTCGGGGGCTATTGGTAAATTGGTAACTGATTAGCGATTAGTTAGTAATAATTAATAAGGCAATTTTTTAATTTTAACGCGAGCGAGGTAATGCGGGACGGGCCATTTGTTCAAGATCCCGACTTTGGCGCCCATGTGCTGAACCACGCCGGTGGCGTTTGCCGTGCCGACCGCGAGCGCGGTTTTTATGTCGTTATGTTTTAACATGGCGGCGGCGTAAGCCGAGGCAAAAGCGTCGCCGGCGCCGGTCAAGTTGGTCTTTTTTACGGGAATGATCGGGGCAAACAAGGTCTCGTTAGCGGTGACGGCATAGGCGCCGGCCGGGCCGTCGGTTACCACCGAATGGCCGACGAGCTTGCGCATGCCGCCGATGATCCCGGTAAGATCGGCGTCCTTTTTTCCGGTTAAGAGCGCCGCTTCTTCGCGGTTAAGAAAAACGATATCGAGCTTGGCGAGGATAGGGGCGAGCGCGGCGCGACCCTGTTTGAGTTCGTTGCCGCCCGGGTTAAGACAAACCTCGGCGCCGATCCGTTTGGCGCGAGCGATGATCTTCCTCAAAAGATCCAGATCGCCGCCCAAGCTGGAAACATGGAAAAGCTTGGCCTTAATTTTGTTCCAGTCGAGGCGGTCGGCGTCGATCATTGAAGCGGCGCCGCGAAAGGTCAGGATGGTGCGCTCGGCTTCGCGCGAGAGCAGGATGACGGAATAGCCGGTCTTAACATTGGCGACGCGTTGGATAAGCGAGGTGTTAATGCGGTCGCGTTTTAACGCGTCTATTATATCATTGCCGCTCGCGTCATTGCCGATCGAGGCGACCGCCGCGGTCTTTAGTTTGGCAAGCCGCGAAAAGGTCACGGCATTATTGGTGGCCCCGCCCCCGGTCTCGAGCGTGATGTCTTCGACATCGATTTTGGCGCCAAAAGGAAAACAAGCCTCCTTAATGCCATGCTCTTTATGGAGTTCCATGGCCTTGGAGCGCAAGAAAACATCGCGCGTGGCCGAGCCGAAGGTGATGACGTCGAACATATTAGCGTGAATATCTAATATCTAATATCTAATGTCTAATGCCGCGGATCATGTATCCGATCCGTTAACTTCGGATTAGATATTAGATATTCGGTTTTTAAGCCTTGCCTCTTGCCCCGAAGAGCTTGATGAATTCCGCGGCTTTCTTTTGCACCGCCTCGACCGAAGGGCCGGTCAGTTTGTAGGGGACGACCTCGTCGGGATTTTTCTTGATCGTCTCGCGCAAGGCCTTGGTATAAGCGACGCGCAATTCGGTCGAAATATGGACGTTAGCAATGCCGGCCATGATCGCTTTCTTGAACGCCGCTTCGCCGCTCCCCGAGCCGCCATGAAGCACCAGCGCGACGTTCGCGCGCAGTTTGGCGCGCAGCTCTTTGATGAGTTTGAAATCGAGATTCTTTTTTGTCGGCGACATGCCATGATAGTTGCCGACGGCCGGCGCCAAGCGGTCGATGCCGGTTTTGTGCGCGAACTCGAGCGCAAGTTCCGGCGAGGTGAATGAGGCCGGGTCAATTTTTACTTTGCCTTTTAGCACGGTTGACGAGTCGGTGGCCAACGCGCCCAGTTCGCCCTCGACGCTTATTTCGCGCTTTTGGCGCCTGGCGTAGCGCACCACCTCGGCGACGCCGGCGACGTTTTCGGCGAACGGCAATTTGGAAAGGTCGATATGGATCGAACCGTAGCCGGCGTCGATCGCCGCCTTGGCGAGCGCCACGCTGTGGGTGTGGTCGGCGTTAAGGAAAAGCGGTACGTTGAATTTTTCCGAATAGATGCGAACCATGGCCACGGCTGCTTCCGGCGTAAAAATGGCGCGTTCTCCCTCGGAGGTGCCGATCATGACCGGGCTGCGCAACGCCGCGGCGGCCGCGACGATGCCGCGCAGTTGCTCCAAGTTGCAGGCGTTGAAATGCGGAATGGCCCAATGCTCGGCCGTGGCGCGGCGCAAATAGTTGTTCAAGGATATCGGCATATCAAGCGGGTATTTTGTAACTTGCGTTATTTTTTATCATGACCGGCTTGATCCGTTTGTAGGTTTTTATCATTTTGATCAGTCCCGGCTTGGTCAAGAGGCCTTCTTGCGGTCCGATCTTGCCAATGACCCCGGCGGAATTGGCCGTGCCCCAAAGCATCGCTTCGGGAACCGACAAGCCGTAAAAGAGTCCGGCCAGAAAGCCGGTGGCAAAGGCGTCGCCCGCGCCCGTCACCTCGACCACTTTGGCCGGGAAGATGGGCAGGTAATAAGTGTTGACCGAGTTTGAGGCATAGGCCCCGTTCTTGCCGTCGGTGATGACGGCAAGGTGCGGCCCCAGCTCGTGCAGGCGGTAAAGCAGGCCGGGAATGTCGGTTGAGTCGCCGACCATGAGCTCGGCTTCTTCCTTGTTCACGAAAATTATCTCGGTATGCCGCAATATCTCCTTCATTTTGGGAACACCCGCCTTAATGTGGCTCGTCCCGGGATTGAAAGCGATCTTGGCATGATTTTTTTTGGCGTAATTGATGATCTGACGCTCAAGCTGGGCGTGGTTTTTTCCAACGGCCGTGTAATATAGCCAGCGGGCCGGTTCAAGGTCTTTGGGAAGGGAATAAACGCGAGGGTGCGAATATTGAAGGATGGTGCGATCGCCTTGAAAGTTCAAAACTACGGAATAATTGGTGCTCGAACCTTTTTGTATGTGCAGGTATTTGGTGGTAAGTCCCTCCCGCTTCATTCTTTTAATGATACGTTCGCCGGTCTCGTCATTGCCGACCACCGAATAAAATCCGGCCTTCATCCCAAGTCGCGCCGACCCGACGGCGTTATTCAAGGCGTTTCCGGCCACGGTTTGATGCATGGTTTTAACGGGAATTTTGTCGCCGAAATTCATACACAACTGGCTGACTTTCTTGCCTTGGATATGGTTGACAAAAGCGTCATGAAGCTTGAGGAACGTATCAAGCGCCGCATCGCCGATCGAGATGATGTCGAGCATAATTACTTCTATAATAAAATATTGATCGAAGTAAATTTCAAGAACCAAGAACCAATTTCCAAACCGTCCGTTATTTTTGGAATTTGGTTGTTGGCATTTGGTTCGTACCCGCAGGTCATTATATCACAAAACCCCGACGCGGCGGGGTTTTGGCTATTTTCTCTTCAAAACCGCTTTGACCGCCTTGACCACATCTTTGATTCCCATGCCGTAGAACTCGACGAGTTCGTTGGGCTCGCCGGACTGGCCGAACTGATCGTGAACGCCGACGAATTCCATGGGCACCGGGTTGTTTTGCGCCAATATTTCCGCCACGGCTGACCCCATGCCGCCCGCGATCTGGTGTTCTTCCACCGTAACGACCGCGCCGCAATCTTTTGCCGCCGCGAGGATCGTTTTTTCATCCATGGGCTTGATCGTGTGATTATTGATGACGCGGCACTGGACGCCTTCCTTCGCCAACTCTTCGGCCGCCATCATGGATTGGTAAAGAAGCGGGCCGCAAGCGATGATCGCAACGTCTTTGCCCTCGCGCGTTACCAGCGCTTCGCCGATGGCAAACGGCGTCTCGTCATTTGTCATGACCGGAGTTTTTTCGCGCGCCAGACGGATATAGACCGGGCCGACAATTTTAGCCGCTTCGATCGTGGCTTTGCGCGCCTCGATCGAGTCGCAGGGGTTCATGACGATAAGTCCGGGAATGCAGCGGGTGATAGCCATGTCTTCGATCGCCTGGTGCGTGGCGCCGTCGGGTCCGACGGAAACGCCGGCATGCGAGCCCACTATTTTGATGTTGGCCTTGCTAAGGCAGGCGGTGCGCACTTGTTCCCAACTGCGACCCGGTGAGAACATGGCGTAGGAGGTGAGGAAGGGGATCTTGCCGGCCAGCGCCAATCCGGCGCTCACCGAGACAAGCGCCTGTTCATAAATTCCCATTTGGATGAAGCGATCGGGAAATTCTTTTTTAAAGTCGCTCATCTTTGTTGATACGGTGAGGTCGGCGCAAAGCGCGACGATGCTCGGATCTTTTTTCCCGGCAATGACCAACCCTTCGCCGAAACCCATTCTGGTGGGAGTTTGCACTTTTCCGCTGATGTCTATTTTAATTTCTTGTTCCATATTTTTTATAGTCGTTGATCTTTTGTCGGTTTCGTAGTGAGTAAGGAGTAGTGAGTAGTGGGTAGTGGGTAGTGAGTAAGGAGTAGTGAGTAGTGGGTAGTGAGTAAGGAGTAGTGAGTAGGGAGTATATCCTATGTGGATAGTGTTCTAATCGAGCTGTTGAGTATTTTTAATACTTCATTTAGTGTTGCCTCGACTTTTTCTAAGTTTAAATGTTTGTAAATCGGTAGTATTTTACAAATTTCCATCTGTGTTTCCAATTCCGATGCTGATCCAAAGGCGATTCTAAGAAATTGAACAAATTCTTTACCATGTGATCGCCTATATCCTTCAGCAATATTTGACGGTATTGATACCGCCGCCCGCCTCATTTGCGAAATCAGACCGTATTTTTCATTTGAAGGAAGCTGTTCGGTTACCTCGTAAATCAGCACGACTAATCCCATCGCTTTTTTCCATGCAGCAGAATTTTTATATCCTCCATCATTCATATCATCACTCTTTACTCCTTGCCCACTACTCCCTACTCACTACCCACTACTCCCTACTGCTATTCCGACGCTATTTTCCCTCCAAGCGTCCGCAGTTCGTTGAGCGCCTTTTCGGCCTGTTCGGCGTCTGGCGTAATGCCATGCCACTCAAATTTGTATTCCATAAAATCAACGCCTTTTCCGGCGATCGTATGGGCGATGATGCAAGTGGGGCGATCCTCGGTCGCTTTGGCCTCTTCAACGGCCTCGACGAACTGGCGAACGTTATGGCCGCCGACCTCAATGACGCGCCAATTGAACGCTTCGTATTTGGCTTTTAGCGATTCAAGCGGCATGACCTTTTCCGTCGGCCCGTCGATCTGGATGTTGTTGCGGTCGATAATGACGGTGAGATTGGAAAGTTTGTATGCGCCGGCAAAAAGCAGCGATTCCCAAACAATGCCGCAGTCCTGCTCGCCGTCGCCCATAACGCAATAGGTGCGCCAATTTTTGCCGTCCATGCGCGCGGCATAAGCCATGCCGGCGGCTTGGGCTACGCCTTCGCCAAGCGGGCCGGAAGTGGTTTCAAGGCCGGGCAAATGCATTCGTTCCGGATGTCCTTGAAGGCGCGAGCCGAATTTGCGCAAAGTCAAGAGTTCTTCGACCGGGAAATAGCCGGCGCGCGCCATGGCCGCATAGCGCACCGGGCAAATATGGCCGGCCGACAGGATCAACCGATCCCTGTCCGCCATTTCCGGATTTTTCGGGTCATGGTTAAGGATGTGAAAATAAAAAGCCGCAAAAATATCGGCCATGTCCAAGGATCCGGCCGAGTGTCCGCTTCCGGCCGCAAGCAGCATTTGGATGATGTCCTCGCGTATCGTATTGGCCTTTTCCTCGATGTCGAGGACTTTTTTGTCGGTTAGGTCAAGCATGGTGTTTTTCTTAAAATGCCGCCAGCAGTCGCCAGGGCATTATTATTATAGCACAAATTTTACTTTTCCGCCACATCGACCGCGCCGCCGAAACCGGGGTGTTTTGAGTCTTCGTAAAGCCACTTGCCGACCTTGTCAAAGGTGTAGGTGAAGCTTTCGCCCGGCGCGAGGTCGGTTTTTGAGTCAAAACCCGCGAGTGTTGATTTGGGGTCGTATGACGGGACAATGTGGTGCGGCTTGTCGGTCGTATTTGTAAAAGTTACTTTCGTTCCTTTGGTCACATAAGCGGTCACCGGATCGAATTCGCCGTCTTTGTCGATCGTGACGGTGAAAGAGCCGCTCACCGGTTTTTCAGGAACGGTGCCGACCGCCGGAACGTTGATGTTTGCGTTGATTTTTGGCGCGGGAGCCTTGGCGCAGCCGGCACCCAAGAGCGCGATTATCCCCGTCGCGAATAGCAATTTCGTTATTCTCATATTTTCCACTAGATTAATATCTAATGTCTAACATCTAATCTCTAATCCGTTCAATGCAAAACGCATCTTGATTTTCGGATTAGATATTAGGTATTAGATATTAGAAATTCAAACGCGCATCCGCCGCAATTTCGCGATATGCGCGAGAAGGATCTTTTGCGCGCCAGATCGCAGAACCAACGACCAGATCGTCGGCGCCGCTTGCGGCGAGTTCGCGCGCGCGATGGTCGACATCGGTGACGCCGCCATCGACCGAGACGGTCAAACGGCGAAGGGCGGTTTTGACGGCGCGGACGCGGGCGGCCGTGTCCGGATCGAACGGTCGGCCTTGTCCGCCCGGGTGCACGCCCATTATTTGGACATGATCGATGAACGGCGCAAGGTCTTCAAGGATCGACAGGTCGGTTCCGGGGTTTAACGCGATCCCGGCGCGCCGATCGGCGTGTCTAATGCGCTCCAAAGCTAGGCCGATGTTTCCGCGGGCTTCGGCGTGGATGATGATGCGGCTTGCGCCGGCGCGGATCCACGCCCTGACTTTTTCCTCCGGGTCGTTGACCATGAGATGCGCCTCAAAGGACAAAGACAGATGCATCGCGGCGATCGCTGCGGCATCGGAAAATGACCGCTCGGGGAAAAGCGTGCCGTCCAACACGTCGACCTGCACGAGTTTGGCAAAGGCCGTCGCAAGCGATATTTGGCGCCTGAATTCGTTCTCGTCGTTCACGAGGATGGCGGGAATGATGCGGGACATTGGTGTCAGGTGTCAGGTTTCAGGTTTCAGGCCGTTCTGTAACCTGTAACCCGATATCTGATACCTATTTAGTTTTTTCGAGCAAGGCGATCTTGGCCAGCCGCCGCTTGTGCCTGGCGGCATTGGAAAATTTTGTCGCCAGCCAAATTTTTAATATTTTTTCCGCGACGCCTTTTTTGGCAACGGTTGTGCGGCCGCCCAGGCAAAGGACGTTGGCATCGTTGTCGAGCCGCGACATTTTCGCGGTGTAGACGTCAAAGCACGAGGCCGCCCGCGCTCCTTTTACTTTATTGGCGGCAATGCATTCGCCGAGTCCGGATCCGCCGAATACCACGGCCCGCTCGCCGGTGGCCACGGCGGCGCGCACCGCCGGCACGATAAAGTCCGGATAGTCATCGGCGGGATCGATTGAAAAAGCGCCGGCGTCGATCGGTTCATAGCCGAGCGCGGCGGCGTACTTTTTCAGTCGCTCTTTGAGTTTGAACCCCGCATGGTCGGCGGCGAAGAAGATTTTCATATGTGTTTATAAAGCATGAAACATGAAGCATGAAACATTCCATCGGATCTAGTTTCGTAAAGAATGTTTCGTGTTGCGTGTTTCATGCTTCATGTTTTTTATCCATTCACCCCCGGACGGCGGATCTCTTTAAGATCGAAGTATCCGGCCTTGCTGTATTCCTCGTGGACCGCGGCGATTATCTTCTGCACCAATATTTTCGGTTCGGTGCTGTAGATCAGCTTGCTGCTTAATTCTTTTTTTGCCGTGTGCAGAAGGTGTGGGATCTCGTCGGCGATGCCGCCGGATCCCAACAGGATCCCCAGGGTCTTTTGGTCCTCGAAAGCGATGGTGAATTCGTTCAACGACCCCATGCGGCCGCCGATCGTGATGACCGCGTCGGCCGAGCGGGTGAGGAGCAAATTGCGCCCGCTGTAATTAAAGCCCGTGTAGATGATGACGTCGTGGTAAGCGATCGGCAGTTTGTAGGCGTTCACGTGCTCTTTGATCGTCGCGGCCGGAGAAAGGCCGATCGCGATGCCGCCGCATTCGTAATTGCCTTTGGCCGCGTAAAACGGAATGCCGGTGGTGGCTCCGGTGAGGAGCACGGCGCCTTGAAGCGCAATTTGCCGGCCGATCTCGTAAGCCTTGTCCTTGTCGGCTTCGACCGTTTCGCCGGCCGCGGCGCCGGAGACGCAGATCTTGTATTGGTGTTGCAGGCGATAAGGGATACTGGCGGTTTTCGGCGCGGTCTTCTTCTTTGGCATATCGGAGTTTTGATTATGATTAGTTGATTAATTGTAAGCGGTCGGCGGTTTAAAGTCCAGCGGCTCGATGCTTGACGAAGGGTCGTTTTTGTACTATATTACCTTTGTTTTTCGCGTTGATCCAGAACTTTGGAAGGAGAACATAATGCTTCTATTCGACAAGATCCTGATCGTGTATCTTCTTGGGATGTCGGTTTTGGGTCTTATCTGCATCATTTGCGACGATCTGGGAAAAGACCCCAAGTTGCGCCGCGACATGGTCGGGATCTCGGTTTTCCTGGTCGTGTGGGATCTGCTCCCGTTGGTCCTCTTGCTGGAACAGTTGCTCCCGGGACTCATTGGCGAACTGCAACCGTACATCTTCAGGCCGGGGCGGTTCACCAACCTCAATGGACGGCGAACCGACGCCTAGTGCCGGACCGCAGCCGTTCAGGGCCGACGCGCAACGCGTTGGCCTTTTTCTTTTGATTTTTTCGTCTTTAACTGTTAAATTTCAGCTATATGAGGATACTGGGAATTGAAACGTCGTGCGATGAAACGGCGGTGGCGCTTGTCGAAGGGAAGAATGGGCGCGTGCGCGAGCTTGAGAGTTTGGTCGCCTCGCAGATCGACATTCATGCGGCTACCGGCGGGGTGGTGCCGGAGGTGGCGGCGCGGGAACACGTGAGCGCCATCATTCCGCTGGTCTCGACCTTGCTTGGGAAGTGGACGAAGCGACCAAACATCGATGCGATCGCCGTTACGGCCGGCCCGGGTCTTTTTTCGTCCTTGATGGTCGGCGTCGAAACCGCCAAGGCTTTGGCGCTGGCATGGAATGTGCCGCTCATTCGCGTCAATCATATCGAGGGGCATTTGTATTCATCGACGATAAACTCCGCGCTCGTGATAAAATTTCCGGCGCTGGCGCTCATTGTTTCCGGCGGCCATTCAGAATTGATCTTGGTGAAAGGTCATGGATCATACCGTTTGATCGGTCGGACAAAAGATGATGCGGCGGGAGAATGTTTCGACAAGACGGCGCAGATGATGGGATTGGGTTATCCGGGCGGTCCGGCTGTTTCCAAGGCGGCTCTTAACGGCGACGCGGCGGCCTACGACTTGCCGCGGCCGATGCTGAACGAGAAGAATTTTGATTTTAGTTTTTCCGGATTGAAAACGGCGGTTCTCTATACGATCAGGAACAAGCATTTGGCCGTCGAAGATCCGAAGATCGCGGCCGATCTTTCGGCCTCAACGCAAGCGGCCATCGTCGAGGTGTTGGTCGAGAAAACGATCCGCGCCGCCAAAAAATTTAAAGTTAAAACGCTCGTTGTCGGTGGGGGCGTGATCGCCAACGACGCGCTTCGCGCGGCGCTGACCGCGCGCGTTAAAAAAGATCTGCCCGGCGTGGCGTTGCGTTTGCCGCAGAAAAAATACACCACCGACAACGCCGTCATGATCGCCGCCGCGGGATATTTTCATGCGGCCAAGAGAGATTTTGTCTCGCCATTAAAGATCAAAGCCGACCCCAATTGGGAACTGGTTGATTAGCGCGTGGCTTGTGGCACATGGCTCGTGGCACGTTGCACGTCGCAAATAGCAAATGGTTTATGAGAAAGAATATCACGATAAAATCAATTAGAGAGATGAACTCGTTCGCGCTTGCGGTGGCGCGCACGCTTCGTGGCGGCGAGACGCTGGCGCTAACGGGCGAGCTCGGCGCCGGAAAAACGGCTTTTGTCAAAGGTCTGGCCAAAGCGCTGGGGATAAAACAAGTTGTTCAAAGTCCCACTTTTCTGCTAATGAAGTGCTATCCGATCGTGCCACGCGCTACGTGCCACGCGCTACGTGCCATATGCCACGTCGATGCCTATCGGATAAAGAACGAACGCGAACTCCTTGCGATCGGACTCGGGGAAAAGCTCGGCGACCGGCAAACCGCGACCGCGATCGAATGGGCCGACCTGGTGCCCGAACTCATACCCAAAGGCGCGATCAAAATAAAATTTGAACACGGTTCTAAAAAAACCGAACGAATTATTACGATAACCCATAACAAATAACCCGCGCACATGCACTCTCTTGAACAGGCGCTTGCCGGCGCCGGACTCTCGGAAAAAGAAGCCAAGGTGTACCTGGCCGCGTTGGAGCTGGGTTCGGCCGCAGCGGTGGCTCTCGCCAGAAAATCGGGGATCAACCGCGGCACCACCTATCTAATTGCCGAAAATTTGATGTTGCGCGGGCTCATGAGTTCGGTCGATCGCGACGGTACGCGGCATTTTTCTTCCGAGCCGCCGGCGCACTTGCTCGCGCGCATTGAAAAGGAGTCGCTTACGGTTAACGACCGCAAGGCATCGCTTGCCGCCGCCCTTCCCGAGCTTGAGGCGATGGTCAAATCCGGCCTGCCGCGGCCGTCGGTCCGTTACTATGAAGGATTGCAGGGTCTGGAGGCGATGCGGCAAATTCTTTACCGCGCCCGCCGCGACGAGGTGCTTTCCGCGCTCGACATCGACGGATTGCGTAAACATATTTCCGTCGAGAACATGCGCGCGCACCAAAGACAAATGAAGCGCTTCGACTTGGGCGGAAGAGTGCTTTACACCTGCTCCGACGAGATCAATGAAAAAGTTTTAAGCGAGTCGCTGTCGGGGGCGACGCACGAACACCGTCGCATCGACCATGAGGTTTTCCCCTTCGCCGGCGAAGTGGTTATTTTCGGGAACACCGTCGCCCTTATCTCGTATTCCGACCGGATCGTCGGCTCGATCGTCGAACATAAGGATTTTGCCCGCACCATGCGCTCGCTATATGAACTGGCATGGAAAGCGGCGGAAACGAAGAAGATCGGATAATAAAGTGACCCGGGTTCTTAACAAAAAGACCCGGGTCGTGCGCTGTTTTTGAAATCGTTCGGATCATTGCGCGGCAAAACCGCATCCGGAGACGAAATATGCGCATGGGAGAATGTTTATTCGGTTTTGTGACGTCGGGCGTTTTAGCGCGTTGGCGACCGGGAATGTCATGGCCGACTCGCGGTCCGATGGACATCGGACCGCTTCCCATGAGTCGAACCTTGATCGTATGTGATCATATGTCAGCCACCGTGCATATGCGCGCCCTCCTGTTCCATGGTCTGCCTCCCTTCCTCTTGTTGAGGTTGTTCAATGCGCAAAAAGAACGAAGAAAATCATCTTGCCACAAGCGCTCGGCGCGCGCAAGGCGTGGGGATAACGGGCGTCGCATAAAGTGGTAGAATTCGTTAAGCGCGATTTTCTATGATCGACCCGATCGCTTCGCCAAATTCGCCGATGCTAACCGAGAGCGTCTTGAGAAAGATCTATTCGGAGAGCTCTCCGTATTGGAAAACAATGCGTCGCATGAACGGGTTGAGGACCTTTCGTTCGTGCGCGCAAAAAGTTCCCGCCTACGGGGATTTTTTGCGTTCGGCGAGGATCGATCCGGCGTCGGTCAGAACCATTGACGATCTTAGAAAGGTGCCGCCGGTCGATAAGAATAATTATCTTCGCGCCCATCCGCTGGAGCGGCTTTGCGCGAACGGGTCGCTTTCGAGCGGCTCCATTGTTTTCACTTCCACCTCGGGGTCGACCGGCGATTCGTTCTATTTTCCCAGGGATAAAGCGATCGACCTGCGCTCGTCCGTTTATCACGAGATGTTCTTGAAGAATTCCCGCACGCCCGAAAACGGCTCGACCTTAGTCGTGGTTTGTTTCGGCATGGGCGTTTGGATCGGCGGGATCATCACCTATCAGGCGTTCAAAATGATCTCCGAAAGAAGCTATCGGCTCGCGATCATAACCCCGGGGGTCAACAAAGGGGAAATATTCGCAGCGTTGAAATGCGTCGCGCCCAAGTACGATCAGGTCATTTTGTGCGGCTATCCTCCGTTTATGAAAGACGTGGTCGATGAAGCGTCGGCCCGCGGCATTGATTGGAAAAAAATCAATGTTAAAATGATCTTCGCCGCCGAAACCTTCTCGGAAACATTTCGCGATCATATTGCCGAACGCGTCGGGGTAAAAGATGTTTACCGCGATACGATGAACATTTACGGCAGCGCCGACCTGGGCACCATGGCCGAAGAAACGCCCCTCTGCATTTTAATAAGACGGCTCGCGCTCGCGAACGAAGCGCTTTATAAAAAATTATTTAAAGAAGCGTCGCGGCTTCCGACCTTGGCGCAATTCCACCCCGGTTTCATAAATTTTGATTGCGTTGACGGGCGCGTGTTTTGCACGAGCGACAGCGTCATGCCGCTCGTGCGCTATGAAATAGGCGACAACGGCGGCGTTATGGATTTTGACGAAGTGGAAAAAATTTTTGCCGAAGAAGGGCTGAATTTGATCGACGAGGTTAAAAAAGTCGGCCTTGCCGATTCGCTAAGCGAATTGCCTTTTATTTACATTTACGAGCGGACCGACCTGTCCGCCAAGTTTTACGGCGCGATCGTTTATCCCGAACACGTGCGCGGCGGCCTTTTGGACGCCGGTCTTCAGGATCACATCACCGGAAAATTCACCATGTCGGTTAAGCATGACGATAACATGGACGAATA
>Ga0182027_10002139_pt1 | contig 32283 bp, 34 predicted proteins | sample 712E1DmetaG_FD_121300 | JGI IMG/M metagenome (GOLD analysis project Ga0182027, IMG submission 121300) | Permafrost microbial communities from Stordalen Mire, Sweden - 712E1D metaG (Illumina Assembly) | ecosystem: Environmental > Terrestrial > Soil > Wetlands > Permafrost | place: Sweden...
AAACGCATCAAGGACATCGCCGACGCGCTCAAGGGTGCCGACAAGCTGATCCTGGCCACCGACCCGGATCGCGAAGGCGAGGCGATTTCCTGGCACGTGCTCGAAGTCCTCAGGCAGAGGAAGGCGCTGGGTAAGGCCCACATAGAGCGCGTGGTGTTCAACGCCGTGACCAAGGCGGCCGTGCTCGAGGCCATCGCCAACCCGCGCGAGATCAACGAAGAACTGGTCGATGCCTACCTCGCGCGCCGCGCACTCGATTATCTGGTTGGATTCACGCTGTCGCCGGTCTTGTGGCGCAAGCTGCCGGGCGCGCGTTCTGCGGGGCGCGTGCAGTCGGTGGCGCTGAGGCTGGTCTGCGAACGCGAAATCGAGATCGAACTGTTCCGGGCCCAGGAATTTTGGACCATCGACACGCAATTGCGCGCGCCTTCCGGCGGCTTCCAGGCACGCCTCATCCATCTCGACGGCAAGAAGCTGGACAAGCTTTCTCTGGCCAACGAAGCCGAGGCCAAGCGCGCGGTAACGGCGATCGAGAACAGCCGCTTCGCCGTCGGCAGCGTTGAGGCGAAACCGGTCAAGCGCCACCCCTCGCCGCCCTTCATCACCTCAACGCTGCAGCAGGAAGCCGCGCGCAAGCTCGGCTTCGCCGCCAAGCGTACGATGCAGGTCGCCCAGCAGCTTTACGAGGGCGTCGATGTCGGCGGCGAAACCGTCGGCCTCATCACCTATATGCGCACCGACGGCGTCACCATGGACGGCGCCGCCATCCACGAGGCGCGCGACACGATCGCGCAGCGCTACGGAAAGAAATACGTGCCGCACAGCCCGCGCGCCTATTCGAGCAAGGTCAAGAACGCGCAGGAAGCCCATGAGGCGATCCGCCCCACCGGCTTCGGCCGCGCGCCCGATTCGCTTTCGCGCCAACTCGATTCCGACCAGGCGAAGCTCTACGAGCTGATCTGGAAGCGCGCCATCGCCAGCCAGATGGAAAGCGCAGAGCTGGAACGCACCACCGTCGATGTCGTCTCTGCAGACAAGCAGATCACGTTGCGCGCCACCGGCACCGTCACCCTGTTCGACGGCTTCCTCACACTCTACCAGGAAGGCCATGACGACGAGGAGGACGAAAACGCCTCCAAGCTGCCGCGCGTGGCGGCCGGCGACGCCACCGATGTCGAGAAGATTTTGCCGGCGCAGCATTTCACCGAACCGCCGCCGCGCTATTCCGAGGCGAGCCTGGTGCACAAGCTCGAGGAACTTGGCATCGGGCGGCCGTCGACCTATGCCACCATCCTCTCGACGCTGCGCGACCGCGCCTATGTGCGCATGGACCGCAACCGCTTTATTCCCGAGGACAAGGGCCGGCTGGTCACCGCGTTCCTCACCAGCTTCTTCCGCCATTACGTCGAATACGGCTTCACCGCCGACCTCGAGGAGAAGCTGGACGAGGTCTCCGCCGGAGAGCTCGACTGGAAGCAGCTCCTGCGCGATTTCTGGAAGGACTTTTCCGCCGCCGTCGCCGAAACCAAAGACCTGAAAATCTCCCAGGTGATCACCGAGATCGACGAGATCCTGGGCCCGCACATCTTCCCGCGCGGCGCGGACGGCGGCGATCCGCGCGTCTGTCCCACCTGCGGCACGGGTCGGCTGAGCCTTAAGCTCGGCAAGTTCGGCGCCTTCGTCGGCTGCTCGAACTATCCCGAATGCCGCTACACGCGCCAGCTCGGCCAGAAGCCGGGCGAAGGATCAAGCGAGCCGGTTCCGCTCGGCGCTTTCCCCGACACAGGCGAACAGATCACGCTGCGCAACGGCCGCTTCGGTCCGTATGTGCAGCTCGGCGAAGGCGAGAAGCCCAAGCGCGCCGGCCTTCCCAAAGGCACCGATGCCGCGAACGTCGATTTGGACCTGGCCATCAGGCTGTTGTCGCTGCCGCGCGAAATCGGCAAGCACCCGGAGTCCGGCGAGGTCATCACGGCGAATTTCGGCCGCTACGGGCCCTACATCGCGCACGACGGAAAATACGCCTCGCTGGAATCGCCGGAGGACGTCTTCACCATCGGGCTGAACCGCGCGGTCACGGTGTTGGCGGAGAAGAAGGCGCGCGGCTTTGTCCGGCGCGGGCATGAGCCCATGAAGGAACTGGGCGCCGATCCGAACGGAACCATGGTCAAGCTGATGAAGGGCCGCTACGGTCCCTATGTGACGGACGGCTCGCTCAACGCGACCGTGCCGCGGGGTTCCGATCCGCTTACCGTGACGCTCGAGGAGGCGCTGGCCTTGCTCGCCGAACGCGCCGCCAAGGGGCCGTCGAAGAAGAACGGCAGGGCGAAAAAGGCCGCGAAGCCAAAGCCGGAAACTGCGAAGGCCCCGCCCAAGAAGAAAAGCCCGAAGCACAAGCTCGCGCCCAAGGCGGCCGAATAACCGTGCCACGCAAAGACAGAGGAAGACCGGCGCCGCCCATCGACAAGGCGCGCGTGCTCGAAACCTTGGCGGCGCGGCCGGGCGCCACCAAGCGCGATCTGGCGCGCCTGCTCGGCGTCAAGGGTTCGGACCGCATCGCGCTCAAGCGCATCTTGAAGGAACTAGAAGGCGAAGGATTGCTGGAAGGCAACCGCAAGCGCGGCTACAAGCAGCCCGGCGCGCTGCCCGAGGTCGCGGTGCTCGAAATCAGCGGCCAGGATCCCGACGGCGAATTGCTGGCGCGTCCGCAGCACTGGGAGTCGAACGAGGAGCCGCCGCAGATCGTCGTCGTCTCCGAGGAGGCGCTTGGGACGGGCGAGCGCATCCTGGCGCGCCTGTCGAAGACCGCCGACGGCTTCGAGGCGCGCGTCATCAAGCGGCTGGGCGCCAGCGCCCATCATGTGCTGGGCGTGGTGCGCGTTTCGGGCCAAGGCGTGCGCATTGCGCCCATCGACCGCAAGACCCGCACCGAATTCTCCGTCGATGCGCGCGACCGCGCGGGCGCCCAGAACAACGAATTGGTTCTGGCCGAGCCCATTGCCGGGCGCGCCGGCGGATTTCCCCGCGCGCGCATCGTCGAGCGCATCGGCAGCATGGACGCGCCCAAGGCGGTCAGCCTGATCGCCATCCACGCCCACGGCATCCCGACCGATTTTCCCAAAGAGGTTCTGGATCAGGCCGCGGCCGCCGCGTCGGCCGATCCACGTGGACGCACGGACTTGCGTGCCATCCCGTTGGTCACCATCGATCCCGAGGATGCGCGCGATCATGACGACGCGGTGTGGGCCGGGCCCGATCCGGAGAACAAGGGCGGGCATATCTGCCTCGTCGCCATCGCCGACGTCGCCCATTACGTGACGCCCGCCTCGCCGCTCGACCGCGAGGCGTATAAGCGCGGCAACTCCGTCTATTTCCCCGACCGCGTGGTGCCGATGCTGCCCGAGCGGTTGTCGGCCGACCTGTGCTCGCTGAAGGAAGGCGTGGACCGGCCATGCCTTGCCGTGCGAATGGTGTTCGACGCCAACGGCAAGAAACGCCATCACGAATTTCTGCGCGGGGTGATGCGCTCGGCTGCGCGGCTGACCTATGCCCAGGCGCAAAGCGCCTTCGACGGCAAGCCCGATGCGGTGCTGTCGGCCACGGCCCGCGAAACGCTGGCGGCGCTGTGGAAGGCCTACGGAGCATTGGTCAAAGCCCGCGAGGCGCGCGATCCACTGGACCTCGATCTGCCCGAGCGGCGCATCGAGTTCGGCGCCGACGGCAAGATCGCTTCCATCGCCTTCAAGGAGCGGCTGGAATCCATGCGCCTGATCGAGGAGTTCATGGTGCTGGCCAATGTCGCGGCGGCCGAGACGCTGGAAAAGGCGCGCACGCCGCTGATCTATCGCGTGCACGAGGAGCCGTCGAAGGAAAAGCTGTTCGCGTTCTCCGATTACCTGCGCACCATTGGCGTGAACTTCGCCAAGGGTCAGGTGATGAAGCCCGGCGTCTTCAACCGCATCCTGGAGAACGTGAAAGACGGCCCGCACGAGAAGGTGATGAACGACGTGGTGCTCCGTACCCAGGCGCAGGCGATCTACGCGCCCGGCAACCTCGGCCATTTCGGACTGAACCTGGCGAAATACGCCCATTACACCTCGCCGATCCGCCGTTACGCGGATTTGATCGTCCATCGCGCGCTGATCCGCGCGCTGAAGCTGGGCGACGGTGGGCTGACGGACCGCGAAACGACGCGCCTTGGCGAGATCGCCGAACACATCTCGATGACCGAACGGCGCGCCATGGCGGCGGAACGCGATTCCACCGACCGTTACGTCGCCGCCTTTATGGCGGACCGCGTCGGCGCGCGCTTCGATGCGCGCATCACCGGGGTGACGCGATTTGGCCTGTTCGTGCGGCTGGCGGATACAGGCGCTGAGGGATTGCTGCCGGCGCGCGCGCTGGGCACGGAATATTTCCGCCACGACGAGCGCCGACACGCGCTGGTCGGCGACCGCACCGGCACGGTTTACGGGCTGGGCGCCATCGTCGCGGTGCGGTTGGCCGAAGCGGCGCCGCTGACCGGCGGACTGCGGTTCGATCTGGCGGAGGCAGAGTCTCCCGCGCCGAAAGCGCGCCGGCCCGCCGTCATCCGCCAGCGCTCCAAACGGCGGCGGTAAGGTATCTTTTGCCTTGGGGTCTCCTGGACGTCAGGGTACTATGCTAAAGTCACGGCCATGAACATGCATAGGGGCATTCATGCGTGTGATTGCGAAGTTCTGCTTGCTGTTTGTTGTTGCGTCCGTTCTGGCCGCGACTCCTGCCTTGGCGATGAATTGGAAAATTTATGCGCCGGATGAGAACGGGACTCGCTACTGGCTCGACACCGACAGCATCGTCAAAGGCGGAGACGGCTACACCTACGCATATTACCAGTTCGGTACGCCCGACGGCAGCGCACCGACTGAGACATCCGCGCCCATTATCGGGATCAAGTGCGAGACCGGCGACAGCATCAAACTAGCCAACGGCCAGTGGGTCCCTGGCAACCATTTCACTACGGCCGCATTTTTGTTCAATGCTCTCTGTCCAACGAGCGGAAAATAGCGGCGATCTTCAAAATGTAACATTGCCCGGAACCACCCATCTTGACATCCGGGCCTTCCTGGCTAGGTTACGGCCCCTTCGACGCGCTTAAAGGAGTACCCCCATGGCGAAGCCGACAACGGCCAAAATCCGGCTCAATTCCGAGGGCGGTACCGGCTTTTTCTACGTCACCAAGAAGAACACGCGCACCATGACGGAGAAGTTCTCCATCAAGAAGTACGACCCCGTCCTGCGCAAGCACGTCGAGTTCAAGGAAGGCAAGATTAAGTAGTCACCTTTCGCCCCTTCTCCACCTTCTCCACGAACGGCAGGATGAACCCGAGCAAGAACGGGATCACGCCCAGCGGCATGTCGTGGCCCCAGCCTTCGATCTCGTGATATTCCGAGCCGGCGATGCATTCGGCGAGCTGGCGCCCGTGCTCGGGTGGCAACAGCGTATCGGCGGAGCCGTGCAGCACTAGCGCCGGCAGTTTCAGCGCGCGCAGCCGCTTGCCGCGGGGCGAGCTGGCAACGATCGCCGCCCAATGGCGCAGCGCGCCCTCGGGATAGAAACAGCGGTCGTAAGCGATGCCGATATGCTCGGCCTTGCGCGCCTCATCGATGGCGAACCCGGTCGAGGCATAGGCGCGCGAGGCTTTCAGGGTGTGGGCGATCACCGTGGCGCGGTCGCTCGCCGGCGCGGGCGTCGTCAGCGCCAGATGCGCCTCCGCGGATGACGGCGGCAGCCCGCTGTCGTTGGTGGTGGAGAAAATCTCGATCAGCGAACGCGCCTTGGCCGTGTGATCGAGCGCTACGAGCTGGGCGATCATCCCACCCATCGAGGCGCCGTAGATATGCGCGCTCGCGATGCCCAGCGCCTCGAGCAGCCCCGCCGCATCCGCCGCCATGTCGCGCAGGAAATAGGGAACCTCGGGCTTCTTGCCCGCACGCAAGGCCGTCATCGCCGCGTCGAGATTGGGAATCTGGCCGTCCCATTTCTGCGTCAGTCCGACGTCGCGGTTGTCGAACACGATGACGAAGAGACCCGCCTTCACCAGCCCGTCGATGAGTTCCTCTGGCCAGGCGGTGAGTTGCTGGCCGAAGCCGTGGATCAGCAGAAACGGCACGCCGCCCTCCGGCCCGTAGGTCCGATATTCCATGTCGATGCCGTTGGCGCGGATTTGGGCCATGAATTCCTCCCGACCGCGGTTATCGGGCCACGCCGGTTCCTTGACAAGATGGCGTCCGCGCCGGAGCCTATGGCTTCCTGCCGCATCCGGGAATTCGCATGAGCGCCTTCGTCGTCGTCAATCCGCAGTCCGGCCGCGAATGGCGCAACATGGAAAAGGCGCTGTCGGCGATTTATCCCTATATGTCGGTCGCCTTCGCGCAAGGGCGCGGCGAGGCGGCCGCGCTGGTGGCGAACGCGCTGCGCGAAGGCCATCAGGAGATCGTCGCGGTGGGCGGCGACGGAACCATCAACGAGGCGGTGAACGGGTTTTTCGACGTCGGCGGCGCGATTTCGCCCGACGCGGTTCTGGCCTTCGTGCGCAGCGGCGCCGGCAGCGAACTCAATGAAAAATTCGGTATCGCCGACAGCGGGGTCAAGGCCGTCGAACGCCTGAAACACGCCGTCGTGCGCGCCGTCGATGTCGGGCGGGTTTCCTTCCTGTCGAAGAAAGGCATGGCGCGCACGCGCATCGTCGCCGACATTGCCTCGTTCGGCCTGTCCGGCAAGATCGTCGATTCCGTCAACCGGTCGGCGATCTCCAATCTTTTCGGCCGTCCCTTCGCATTTGCCGTGCACAGCGCGCTCGGGCTCTTGACCTATCGCAGCCGCGCCGTGCGCCTGATCATCGACGACGCCTACGACGAGATCGTCGCAATCTCGACCGTCGCCGTGGCCAACGGCCGCCGTCTGGGCGCCGACCCGCCGGGGACGACCTTGACCAAACCCGCCGACGGATTCTTCGATGTCGTCGTCCTCACCGACGCGCCGAAGCGGCGGATCCTGGCCGACCTCAAATTTATCTACACCGGCGAGCATCTCAGCGATCCGAACGTGCGGGTGATACGCGGCCGCAAGGTCGTCGCCGCGCCCGTCGCCGAGACGCGCGGCCGGCCGGTGTTCATCGAGACCGACGGAGAATGCATCGGCCGGCTCCCTGCCACCTTCGAGATTCTGCCCCGCGCCCTGAATGTGCGATGTTGACCGGCGGAGGGGGAATGGGCGTCGATCGCTTGAAAATCCGCTGGAACGGATGGGGCTGGGCCGCGCACAAGGATGAGCTGGGCGGGCGCGAAGCGGTCTGGACCTGGCTCGCCGGCGAACTGGGCATGCCGGCTTTGCTGGCGACGCCGGCGCGCCCGCTCGATGAATTGTCGATGGCGCCGCCGGCACTGTACGTCGAGGACCGCAAGGCCCTGATCGGCATCCTCGGCGCCGATCGGTTGCACGAGGACACCTACGAGCGCGCCTTCCATGCGCTCGGCCGCAGCTATCACGACCTGTTGCGGCTGCGCGCCGGCGACCTTTCGACCGCGCCCGACGCCGTCGTTTATCCGCGGGGCACCGACGAGGTCCTGGCGGTGCTGGCGCTCGCAGCTGAGCACGGCATCGCGGTCATCCCCTTCGGCGGCGGCACCAGCGCGGTGGGAGGAGTCAGCGCCGCGCGCGGCACATTCCATTCGGCGATCACCGTCGATCTGTCGGCGATGGACCGGCTGATCGAGATCGATCCGGTCTCCGCGACGGCCACCGCGGAAGCGGGCATCACCGGCCCGGCGCTGGAGAAAGCGCTTCAGGCCAGGGGCTTCACCCTCGGCCACCATCCGCAGTCCTTCGAATTCTCGACCCTGGGCGGCTGGATCGCCCATCGCGGCTCAGGCCAGGGCGCGAGGCGCTACGGACGCGCGGAGGACTGGCTGGTCGGCGCGAAACTGGCGACGCCGCGCGGCCTGCTGTCGACGGGCGATTTCCCCGCCTCCGCCGCCGGTCCGCAACTGAAGGACCTGGTGCTCGGCAGCGAAGGTATTTTCGGCATCGTTACCGAAGCGACCATGCGCCTGCGCGAGGTCCCCAAGGTCTGCGACTATCGCTCCTGGCTGTTCCCCGATTTCGAAAGCGGCATGGCGGCGGTGCGCGAGGCGTCGCAGAACGGCCTCGAGATCACCGTGCTGCGCCTCTCGGACGCCGAGGAAACGCGCTTCACCCGTCTTTATGGCGAGCTTGGCAAACCCAGCAGCCTGCCGCGCCGCCTGGTGGAAACCTATCTTGAATTGCGCGGCTTCGACGACAAGGCCTGCGCCTTGATCGCCGGATTTGAAGGCGATGCGCTTTCCGTCGCGCAGGCACGAAAGCAATTCGGCGCCATGGCGCACAAGCACGGCGCCCAGCCTCTCGGCCGCGGCCCGGGCGAAGCCTGGCGCCAGGCGCGCTTCCAGGCGCCTTACCTGCGCGATCCGATGCTGGATCGCGGGCTCGGCGTCGACACGCTGGAGACCAACGTGAGTTGGCCCAAGCTCGCCGCGCTCTATGCTGCGACGCGCGCGGCGCTGGAAGCGGCGATCCTCAAGACCGTTCCGCGCGAGGGCGCCAAAGGCATCGTGATGTGCACGATCGCCGATTCCTATGCGGACGGCGCCAGCCTTTGCTTCACCTGCATCTTCCCGCGCGCGCTCGACGGCGATATCGCCCAATGGAAAGCAATCAAATTGGCGGCGAGCGAGGCGATCGTGGCGAACGGCGGCACGATCAGCCATCAGCACGGCGTCGGCGAGGATCATGCCGCCTGGATCGCGCAGGAAAAAGGCCCGGTCGGGATTGCGGTGCTGCGCGGGGTCAAGCAGGTGCTCGATCCGGCCGGCGTGCTCAATCCGGGAAAGTTGCTCCCCGGCTAGAGGCCGCGGACGAATCGCGTATGTTTCTCATGCCATGAAAATCTGTCTGATGCTGCATGGATTGGGCCGGCCGCCGCCGCATGTTTGCGACGACGAGGCGCGCTATTGGCTCCCGGCGAAGAAATTCGCCCGCCTCCTCGAACACGTGCAGCGGGCGCGCCATCCGGTGCAGATCACGATCGACGACGGCAATGAATCGGACGTGACGGTCGCCCTTCCGGCCTTGCTTGCGGCGGGACTGTCAGCGTCGTTCTTCATCCCGTCGGACCGCATCGGCGAGGAGGGTTATGTCAGCGAGGCAAATGTCCGGGCGCTGCACGCGGCGGGAATGGAGATCGGCTCGCATGGCTGCGCGCATATCACCTGGACCGAGGTGTCCGACGAAGCGATCGCGGAAGACGTCATCCGCTCTATCGGCCGCTTGAGCGACATTCTGGGCGAACGCGTCAATACGGTGGCCGTGCCGTATGGCGAATGCGATCTGCGCGTCCTGCAGGTCTTGCGGCACCTCGGCATTGCGCGCGTCTATACCAGCTTTCCCGGCCTCGCCGCTGACGGCGCGTGGCTGGTGCGGCGGCACTGCATCACCGCCGACATGCCCGACGCCGCGTTCGACCATCTGCTGACAAAGAACTACTCCGCCGTCGACGCGGCCATGGCGTTCCTGCGCACTTGGCGGCATGCAGGCCGGGCAACTCTTTGGACGGAGTAGCGATCAGTTCGCGTCGAGCATCCGGCGCAGAGACTTCGCGGCATCGGACAGGGCCGTGTGCGCCTGAGGCAGAACCGCCTGCAGATAGATGAAGCTGTGCAGCATGCCGGGATAGTCGGCGACCGTCGCCTCCACGCCGGCCGCGCGCAATTTTTCCGCGTAAGCGAGGCCCTCGTCGTGCAGCGGATCGCAGCCGCCCAGCATCACATAGGCCGGCGGCAAGCCGCTGAGATCGTCGGCCATCAGCGGCGAAATGCGCGGATCGTTCGGATCGGTCCCCGGCGGGAGGTAGGTACGGTAGAACCAGTCGATGGTCTGCTTCTCGAGGAAGTAACCCGCCGCGAATTGGCGCAGCGATGCGAACATGCCGCCGAACTGTGTCATGGGGAACATGAGGAGCTGGGCGGCGAGCTTCGGCCCGCCCTCGCCCTTCGCGCGCTGACAGACGACGGCCGCCAGATTGCCGCCCGCTGAATCGCCCGCCACGGCGATCCGGTTCGGATCGATGCCGAGATCCGCCGCGTTTTTCTCGATCCAGCAGACGGCGGCAAACGCATCTTCAACGGCGGCCGGAAACTTGTGCTCGGGGGCCAGCCGGTAATCCACCGCGATGACGCGTGCACCGCTCTGCACCGCCAGGATGCGGCACAGCCCGTCATGGGTGTCGAGATCGCCCAGAATGAACCCGCCGCCATGGAAGAAGACGATCGCCGGCAACGCCTCGCCGCCTGCAGCCACAGGCGTATAAACCCTGAGCTTGATGTCGCCGTCGGGCACGGATTTGTTCTCGATCTTACCGATGGGCACATCCTTGGGCCCCACCATCGCGCTCATGGCCGCGAAGCCCTGGCGTGCGCCTGCGATCGGCAAATCCCGCAGCGCTGGTCCGGGCGTCGCCGCCAACTGATCCAGAAAAGCCTGCGCGAGCGGATCGAGGCTCATCGATTCCCTTGGAAGCATTGCGGGTGGAGTTTGGACGGAGCGGCAAACGCCGCGCAAGTCAGTGGATCGTGGGCGTCTGCTCAGGATCGAGACGGTTCAGCGCGATGTCGTCCAGAATGACCGAAAGTGCGAACCAGAAGCGGGCGCGCTCCGCCTCGCCTTCCGCTTGCAGCGACGCCGAGGCTCGCCTCGCATAATCGCGCGCGAGCAAGCCATGCTCGGCGGCCAGTTCGGCAGCCAGAAAACAGAGATCGCCCGCGGAGATCCGCATTGCGGCCAACAGCTTGAGACCCGCGCCATCTCACCAGAGCAGGGTAATCGTTCGGTTAAGGATGTTTTGGACCTGCTTGAAACTACAGTTCATAGCCGTTATTATCCGGAAATACCTTGTCCGGTTCTGTATTTCCCGGTACGGAGGCCTCTATGCCTAGCCAAAGCGTCCTGCTGGTGATCGGCGGCGGAATTGCCGCCTACAAATCGCTGGAGTTGATCCGGCGCCTCAAGGAGCGGGGCATCGCCAGCCGCGCCATCCTGACCAAGGCCGGCACCGAGTTTGTCACCCCGCTGTCCGTGTCCGCCCTGACCGGCGAGAAGGTTTACACGGACCTCTTCAGCCTGACCGACGAAGCGGAGATGGGCCACATCCAGCTTTCGCGCAGCGCCGATCTGATTGTCGTGGCCCCGGCGACCGCCGACCTGATCGCGAAACTCGCGAACGGTCTGGCGAACGATCTCGCTTCCACCGCGCTGCTCGCCACCGACAAGCCTATCCTGATGGCGCCCGCGATGAATGTGCGGATGTGGAACCAGCCCGCGACGCGGCGCAATCTCAAGACCCTAACGAATGACGGCGTGCTCTTCGTCGGCCCGAACGACGGCGAAATGGCCTGCGGCGAATACGGGCCGGGGCGAATGGCCGAGCCGGAAGAAATCCTGGCCGCCGTGGAAGCGGCGCTGGCGGCGCAAGCAAGCGGGCCGCTCTCCGGCTTCAAGGCCTTGGTGACGGCCGGGCCGACGCACGAGCCGCTCGATCCCGTGCGCTTCATCGCTAACCGCTCCTCGGGCAAGCAGGGCTATGCGATCGCAGACGCCCTGGCGCGGGCCGGCGCGGAGACCGTCCTGGTTTCCGGCCCAGCCGAAATTGCCGTACCCCATCGCGTGAAGTTCCTGCGTGTGGAAACCGCGCGCGAGATGCTGGCGGCGTGCGAATCCGTTCTGCCGGTGGACGTTGCGGTCTGCGCGGCGGCGGTCGGCGACTGGCGGCCTGAAACCGCCGCCAACAACAAGATCAAAAAGACGGACGGCGCGCCGGCGATCAAGCTGACGGCCAATCCGGACATCCTAGCGACGCTCGCGCACAGCCCACGCCGCCCCGCTCTGGTGATCGGCTTCGCGGCGGAAACCGAGAACGTCGTGGGCTACGGCACGGTAAAACGCGCGGCGAAAGGCTGCGACTGGATCGTCGCCAACGATGTCGGCGGCGGCGTCATGGGCGGCGAACGCAATAAGGTCCATCTCATCACGGCGGGCGGCGCGGAAAGCTGGCCGGAAATGAAGAAAAGCGAAGTCGGCGCCCGGCTTGCCGCGCGTATCGTCGACGCCTTGAAAGGCAACACGGCATGACGGTGCTCGAAATCATCCGCCTGCCGCACGCGGCCGATCTGCCCCTGCCCTCTTATGCGACCGAAGGCTCGGCGGGCCTCGACCTGCTCGCCGCTGTCGATGCGGATGTCGAACTCAAGCTCGGCGCGCGGGTCCTGGTGCCGTGCGGTATCGCGGTTGCGCTGCCGCCGGGGTTCGAGGCGCAGGTCCGCCCGCGCTCGGGTCTGGCGCTGCATCACGGCGTCACGCTGTTGAACGCGCCGGGCACCATCGACAGCGACTATCGCGGCGAGATCAAGGCTACGCTGATCAACCATGGCGAAGCGCCGTTCCACATCGCGCGCGGCATGAAGATCGCGCAGCTTGTGATCGCGCGGTATGAAACGGTCGAGTTGCGCGAGGTCCGCGAGCTGCCCGTAAGCCAACGCGGCGCCGGCGGCTTCGGCTCGACCGGCCTTCACGCCGCAAGCAAAAGGACGGCCTGACCATGCTCAAGCTTTCCCGAAAAACCTTGCTGGCGCTGGAAGCGGTGATCGACATCGCCTTCAACGCGCGCCCGGAACCCGTCCAGGCCAAGGAAATCACTGCGCGCCAGGGTGTCCCGCAGCGCTATCTGGAGCAGGTGATGCAGCAGTTGGTGCGCGCCGGCATCCTCAGGGGCGTGCGCGGGCCACGCGGCGGCTACCGCCTCGCCAAGGAACGCCGGAGGATTTCGGTAGGCGACATCGTTCGCGCGGCCGAAACCATCGACGACGAAAACAACGAGGACAACGCGCCGCGCTCGGAACTGGGCGCCCATATCGTGGCGCCGTTCATCCAGAGCCTGCAAGGCGACGTCATGGCGAAACTGGACTCAATCACAGTCGACGAATTGTGCCAGCGCGCGCGCGCCGCCGGCGTCGATGGCGGCGAGAAAATCACTGCCGATTTCACGATCTAGGAGAACCACGATGACCGATCGCAAACCAGGCCGCGGCCGCATCTACAATTCCATCACCGAGACCATCGGCGATACGCCGCTGGTGCGCATGGCGCGGCTGCCCAAACAAGCCGGCGTCAAGGCGGACATCTTGCTCAAGCTCGAATTTTTCAATCCGATCTCCTCGGTCAAGGACCGCATCGGCGTCTCGATGATCGAGGCGCTGGAGCGCGAGCACAAGATCTCTCCCGAGAAGAACACGCTGGTGGAGCCGACCAGCGGTAACACCGGCATCGCGCTCGCCTTCGTGGCCGCCGCCAAGGGCTACAAGCTCATTCTGGTGATGCCTGAGACCATGTCGATCGAGCGGCGCAAGATGCTGGCGCTGATGGGCGCCGAGGTCGTGCTGACCGAGGGCCCCAAAGGCATGAAAGGCGCCATCGCCAAGGCGCAGGAGATTATCGCCTCGACGCCCGGCGCGGTGATGCCGCAGCAATTCGAGAATCCCGCCAACCCGGACATCCACCGGCGCACGACGGCGGAGGAAATCTGGAACGACACAGAAGGCAAGGTCGATGTGGTGATTTCCGGCGTCGGCACCGGCGGCACTATCACCGGCGTCGGCCAGGTGCTGAAGGCGAGGAAGCCCAGCGTGAAGATGATCGCATTGGAACCGGAAGATTCGCCGGTGCTTTCCGGCGGCCAACCCGGCCCGCACAAGATTCAGGGCATCGGCGCGGGCTTCGTGCCGGCCGTCCTCGACCGCAAGGTGATCGACGAGGTCATCACCATCTCCAACGAAACCGCGTTCGAGACCGCGCGCAAGCTGGCGCGGACGGAAGGCATTCCGGTCGGCATTTCTTCCGGCGCGGCGGTGGCGGCGGCGCTCGAAGTCGGCGCGCGGCCGGACATGGCCGGCAAGACGATCGTCGTGATCATCCCATCGTTTGCCGAGCGTTACCTTTCCACCGCGCTGTTCGAAGGGCTTTAGGCGAGCGCGGCGAGCAGGTCCGGCCGGTCGGTGCAGATCGCATCGAGGCCCAGGTCGATCAGCCGGCGCATCTCGGCCGGGTCGTACACGGTCCACGCCCCGACCTTGAGGCCTAAGCCGCGCGCCGCGCGCACCGCCTCCTCGGTTGCATAGACGAAGGCAGGAAACCAGCCGTCGCCACCTTGAGCTTTGATCTCATGGAGGACCGACAGGCCCGCGAACGTCAGTGTCGAAAACCAGCACGGCACTTCGGGCACAATTCTCTTGGCGTGGATCAGGCCACGCCAGTCGAATCCGACGAACACCGCGCGCTCCAGATAATCTCGCGCCTTCAGCACGGCGAGCACGCGCTCGGCAAGCTCTTCGGGCGGCGCCGAGAGGCCGGGCTCCGCGGCGGACGTCTTCAGTTCCACAAACAGGTAAAACGGCGCGCGCACCTTCTTCGCGGTCGCCACCACTTCGTCCAGCGTCGGAATGCGTTCGCGGTCCCGCCAGACGACATAAGGATGTTCGCGCGCGTAGGCGCTTGCAGGATCTGCGCGGCCGATGTCGATGCGCTTCAGTTCGGCGAGCGTCAAATCCTTGACGCGCGGCGCCGGCGGAGCGAGCCAGCGCCCGCTCGCGTCGCGGCAGATCTCCGGCTTCAGGCGATAATCGTGGAACACCACCACCTCGCCGTCGCGCGATAATTGCACGTCAAGCTCGACGCCGTCATAGCCGCAGGTCGCGGCATAGCCGAAGGCCGCCAGAGAATTTTCAGGGCGCGACTGCGCGCCGCCGCGATGGGCGATGTTCCAGGGCCGCATGGCTTCATCTTAAGCGCGCCCAGGGTTAGGTGAAATAGAATAGCCCGGCAAGCACCCACTTGCTGACGCGGTCAGGCGCCAGGACCGGCAGAATGACCACTTCCAGATGCATTCTTTCGACGACGCCGTAGGTCAGGCGCGAATCCATGATCGTCACCGTGTCCGATTCCATGCTTGCGATACTCGACTTGAGATGCTCCTGAAAGTCGTCGGGCGGAAACAGTTCCGACATCAGCTTGCCGGTGACCTCGCCGCCGAAGCGACGCCGCACTGAAGTCCCGGCAAGGCGCACCTTGAGGTCGCTGCCGCCGTTGACCGGCTCGAAGATGGCGATGTTGTTCAGGAGGCCCGCGATCGCCCGCGACGGCACGTCGCGCCCGATGACGATGCCGTCCGCCGGCCGCGCCTTCCAAAAGGCGAGCAGCTGCTGCGCCTTGGGATGGCTGGCCGCCGGCAAGACTCTGTGCTCGTCCCGCAGAACGCCGATGTCGGCATTGGTCGTGTCGAAGCTCTGTGGCAAGGATTGGCTCCTTTGGCGTGACTCCCAACCCGCACCTTACCGTTCAACGCAAGCTTAGGCATATTCGATAAGATAGAGGTTAAATAACTCCTTCGATTCTTAGCGAAATGCGGCGGCGCCATCGTGGCGCGGCGGACACGTTCGAAACGAATAAATGCCATGCCCGGTGGCCGCGTTGACTTCGTTTGCAACCTGACGTACCCACCCCGTCCGCGCGAAGCATAGGGCTTCGCCTGGAACGAACGGATCCGGGCATGAAATACGACATTTGCGCCAAAGCCGCGGCTCAGCCGTTCGTGATTTGCGAATTCGGTCCTGCCGCCTCGTCTCTTGAGGAGTCGCCCGCGTAGCCTGTTTCACACGCTTGCGAATGTTCACCCTCCGGAGCCCTGTTTCGGAGGTTTTTTTTCGCCTGGGTTTCGGACCATCAAGATAAGTCCAGGTCATGACCGAGATTGCAGAACTCACGGACGCCGGAGTGCGGATCGAGTCCAGCGGCACCGCCGCCTGGATCGGCGAAACGCGCGAGCTGTTGAGGCTTGCGTGGCCGCTGGTCGTCACCCAGCTCGCGCAAATGGCGATCATGACCACCGACGTGATCATGCTCGGACGCCTGGGCAAGGAGGCGATGGCCGGCGCCGCGCTGGGCAACACGGTCTTCTTCTTCACCTGGCTGCTGGGACTGGGACCGACCGCGGCCATCTCGCCGATGATCGCGCACATCCTGGGAGCTTCGCCGAACAACCGCGCCGGGGTGCGTGCGGTGGCGCGCATGGGACTGTGGTCGGTGCTGCTGCTGTCGCTGCCGCTGGCGGGGTTCCTGCTGTTCACCAAGAACGTTCTGCTGTTCTTCGCGCAGGAGCCCGCCCTGGCGGCGGCGGCGGGCCGCTTCGTGCTGCCGCTGTGCTTGGGCCTGCCCTGCTCGCTCGGCTATCAGGTGCTGCGCAATTACGCGACGGCGCTGGGCAAACCCAACGCCTCGCTCTGGGTGATGGGTGCAACCGTCGCCTTCAATGCGCTGGGCGATTACGCGCTGATCTTCGGCCATTTCGGCCTGCCGAGGCTGGAGCTGTTCGGCTCGGGCGTATCCAGCGCCTGTTCCTATACGTTCAGTTTCCTGGCGATGACGGCGATCGTCTTCGTCATGCCAACCTTGCGCAAGTACCGGATATTCCGCCGCTTCGCGCGGCCGGACTGGGGCAAGTTCGCCGAACTGTTCCGGCTGGGCATGCCGATCGGGCTGACCATGATCTTCGAGGCCTCACTGTTCAACATGGCGACGCTTCTGATGGGCACCTTCGGAACGGCATCGGTCGCCGCGCACATGATCGCGCTCAATCTCGCCTCGATCACCTTCATGGTGCCGCTCGGCGTCGCCATGGCGGCGACAGTGCGCGTGGGGCTGGCAGCGGGAGCGGGCGACCTCGCGGGCGTGCGCCGCGCCGGCAGTTCGGCGCTTGCCGTCTCGACCGGTTTCATGAGCGTCAGTGCGCTCGTGATCCTGCTCTTCCGCCATCAGATCGCCGAGCTCTATATCGCGCACGCTGACGCCAACGCCGACGCCCTCGCGCTGGCCGCGGTCTTCCTTCAGGTGGCGGCGGCGTTCCAGATCTTCGACGGCATCCAGGTTACGGCGGCGCTAAGCTTGCGCGGCCTCAAGGACGCCCACATGCCGATGTGGATCGCTGGGGCCAGCTATTGGCTGGCCGGCTTCCCGGTCTGCTACGGCTTGGGCTTCGGGCTGGGGCTGAAGGGCCTCGGCGTCTGGATCGGCCTTGCTTTTGCCTTATTTGTGGCAGCCATTTCCATGTGTTTGCGCTTTTACCATCTGGCGCGTGAACGATAGTCTTGGCATGGCCGCAGACCGCGCTAGACTGTTTGGGTTGCCGGGGAGTCTCCCATGCGGCTTTGGTTCGTGAGCGGTATTGGATGTATTGCGGTGCTGGGCGCGGCCCTGGCGTCGCCTGCCATTTCCAATGAATTGATGCTGCCGCTTGCCGGCACGGTCGCGGGCTATGCCCCGACCGACGAGCATGGCGGCGGCGTGCCGAGTGTGGCGCGCGGCGAGGCGCTCGGCATCGCCTGCGCCGATATCCGCGGGCCCGATGCGCGCGTCCAGGTGGTCATGCAGATCGCCCATGTCCTGGGTGAAACCGCCACTGGCTACGAGGCCGTGCTCGCGACCGACCAGAAACTCGGCGACGGCGCGGTGCATGTGCACATCCCAGACGTGCCCGGCATTTCCCAGCACACCGTCAACGTCAAAGTCTATGTGACGGACTCCAAGGGCACGCATAGCTGCGACGGCGGCCGGGTGAAGATCGTCTAGAGCGCAATCCGGCGAAGTGTGAAGCGGTTCGCCGCAAGATTGCGCGACGAGCAAAGAATTTAGAACAGCCAGATCGTTCCAAGGATGCCGAGCGCGCCGGCCGCAACCAGCCATAGGGTGATGCGCAAATGCTGCGTGCGGTCGAGCTGGGCTTCGGCGATCTGGCGCGCGGTGTCGGGATGCAGCCGCAGCCCGCCGCTGGCAAGCATCGCCGAGACGACCTCCGCGTTGCGCAACAATTGCGGCAGGTGCTGCGCCACCCGTCCCAGCGCGCCCATCCCTTCGGCCGCCTCGCGTAGGCGCGCCTCCGGTCCCATCCGGTCGAGCATCCAGCGTTCGACCACCGGGCGCGACGCCGCCCAGATGTCGAAATCGGGATCGAGGCCGCGCGCCACGCCTTCCACCACCACCATCGTCTTCTGCAACAACAGCAATTGCGGCTGGGCCTGCATATCGAAGCGCCGCGTGGTCTCGAACAATTGCTGCAGCAACCTGGCCATCGAGACTTCGCGCGCCGGGCGGCCGAAGATCGGCTCGCCGACGGCCCGCAAGGCCTGGGCGAAGGTCTCGATCGGATGGTGGCGCGGCACGAAGCCGGCGTCGTAATGCACCTGGGCGACGCGCATGTAGTCGCGCGCCAGGAATCCCGCCAGCGTCTCCGCCATGAAGCGGCGCATCGGCGCGTCGAGCCGGCCCATGATACCGAAATCAACCGCCACCAGGCATCCCTCGCCGTCGACGAACAGATTTCCGGGATGTAGATCGGCGTGGAAGAAGCCTTCGCGTAGCGCCTGAGTGAGGAAGCTGCGCATCAATGTGATCGCGACTTCCTTGGGATCGCGCCCTGCGGCGCGGAGCGCATCGAGATCGCGCACCGGCACGCCCTCGATCCATTCCGTGGTCAGCACGCGCTCGGCGGTGCGGCTCCAGTCGATGGCGGGGACGCGGAAATCACGCTCGTTTAGGGTGCGCTCGGCCAATTCGGATGCCGCCGCCGCCTCCATTCTGAGATCGAGTTCCAGCGCCGTGGATTCGGCGAGCGTGCCGATCAGCGCCATGACCCGCAACCGGCGCGCCTCCGGCGAGACCCGCTCGGCCAGCCGCGCGGCGAAGGCGAGCGCCGAAAGATCGCGGGCGAAGTCCGCCTCGATCGCGGGACGCAAAATTTTGACCGCGACGCGGCGCGGCGGAATCTCCGTCGTCATTGCCTCGTGCACCTGGGCGATGGAGGCCGCGGCCACCGGTTCGCCGAAGCTGGAGAACATCTCCTCCAGCGGCCGCCCCAGCGACGCCGAAACCGCGGCGCGCGCCTCGGCGGTGGGGAATGGCGGCAAGCGATCCTGCAAGCCTTCCAGCGCCGTGGCGATCTCGACGCCGACGATGTCGGGACGGGTCGCCAGCACCTGGCCCAGCTTGATGTGCGCCGGTCCGAGGCTTTCCAGCGCGCGCGCCAGCCGCTCGCCCGGCTTGCCCTTGGCGCGCCTGGCGCCAACCAGCCAGCGCAGCAGCCTCAGCGGTGCGGGAATGGCCGCCGTATATTCACGCGGGATCAGCGCGTCGTGGCGGCCGAGCGTACGGGCGATTTTCCACAGCCGAAAGAAATTGGAGACCGAACCTGCCATCTCAAATCTTCCACGCCGAATGCATGGCCGCGATGCCGCCCGTGAGATTGCGGAACTGGACGCGGGCGAGGCCGGCCTGTTCGATCATCCTGGCGAATTTTGCCTGCGGCGGAAAACGACGGATGCTCTCCACGAGATAACGATAGGCCTCGCCGTCGCCGGTCACGATGTGCCCCAGCGCCGGCAGCACGTTGAAGGAGAATTTGTCGTAGAGGTAATCCAGGCCCGGCGCCTGCACCTGCGAGAATTCCAGGCAAAGAAAACGCCCGCCCGGCTTTAGCACGCGCCGCGCCTCGCCGAGCGCCTTGTCGATATGCGTGACGTTGCGGATGCCGAAAGCGATGGTATAGGCGTCGAATTCCGCGTCCGGAAACGGCAGCGCCTCGGCGTCGCCCGCGATCCAGCTGATGGCGCCCTCGCGCTTCGCCCGGCGGATGCCCTCGGCCAGCATGTCGGGATTGATGTCGCAGACCGTGATCTCAGCGCCGCGCGCCGCGCGCGCGACGCGAAGCGCGATGTCGCCGGTGCCGCCCGCCACGTCGAGCACTCGCCAGCCGGGCTGCGGGTTCAGCCAATCGACCATGGCGTCCTTCCACAGCCGGTGGACTCCCGCGCTCATCAGATCGTTCATCAGGTCGTAGTTGCGCGCGACCGAGGAGAAGACGTTGCCGACCAAGGCTTGCTTCTTGTCTTCCGGCACGTCGCGGAAGCCGAACGAGGTGGTATGGGGGTCGCTTGTCATGGCGCGACCATACTGTATGTCTTCCCCGGCGATAAGGATTAACGCATGCCCGAATTGCCCGAAGTCGAGACCGTGCGGATGGGGCTTCTGCCCGTCCTCGATGGCCGCAAATTCACCAAGGTGGAGTTGAGGCGCGGCGATTTGCGCGTGGCCTTTCCCAAGGACTTCGCCAAGCGGCTGACCGGGCGGCGCGTGAAGCGGCTTTGGCGGCGGGCGAAGTACCTGCTGGCCGAACTCGACCACGGTGAGACGCTGGTGATCCACCTCGGCATGAGCGGGCGGCTGAGTGTCGGGGCCGACGGCAAGGGCAAGCACGATCATGTGGTCATGGAGACCGACGCGCCGGCGCGCATCGTCTTCACCGACCATCGCCGCTTCGGCCTGATGACGCTGATCGGCACCGCCAAGCTCGACGCCGACAAGCTGTTCAAGGGGCTTGGCGCCGAGCCGCTGTCTGGCGATTTCGACGCGGCCTATCTCAGCCGCGCTTTGAGGGGAAAAAGAACGCCGATCAAATCGGCGCTGCTCGACCAGCGGGTGATTGCGGGACTGGGCAATATCTATGTCTGTGAGGCGCTGTTCCGCGCCGGGATTTCACCCAAGCGACTTTCCGCAAAGGTGAAGGCCGTCGAGCCCCTGGTCGCGGCGATCAAGACCGTGTTGCGGGAGGCCATCAAGGCCGGCGGCTCCTCGCTGCGCGACTATAAGAAGGCCGACGGCGAACTTGGCTATTTCCAGCACCATTTCGCCGTCTACGACCGCGCGGGCGAACCGTGCCCGAAGAAGGGCTGCCGTGGCACCGTCAAACGCCTTGTGCAGTCGGGCCGCTCGACCTTCTATTGCCCGAAGTGCCAGCGATAGGTCAGGGGGTTTTCGGCCGTTCCAGCGCCTCGCCGGTTTCAAGCAGGCTCTTCAAGCTCGAAAGAACGGCCGGCCAGTCGGTCGACACCGCCGCGATAAATTTCGACCCATCGCGGTCTATCATATGCGTGACCGTGAGCTTTACTGCATTGTCGGCTTGTTCGAGCTCGAACACGCAGCGCGTAAAGTCCTCGGCCTGCATTTCGGGCATGAACTCGTTGCGCCATTTGAGGACGAGATGCTTCGGCGGTTCGGCTTCCAGCACTTCGCCGGCATCGGCCACGCGGCCGTCCGCGAAGACAAGCTTCCAGGGCGAGCGTGGCTTCCAGTCGGTCTCGTGATGCGTTCCGAACCAGTATTGCCGCGTGAATTCGGGCTTGGTCAACGCCTCCCACAATTTCTCCGGCGTCGTGCGGATGTAGGTGACGTAAACGAATTTCTCAGCCATCGCTTTTCCCTTCCAGGTTCTGCTTGAGGTCCGCGAGCGCCCTTACCCTGTGGCGCTCCTGTCCACCGACCCAACGCAGGGCGGTTTTCCGCGGCCGTCTATTGGTTATCCGTCAAGTCGTACGATAATGGCTGTGCCATGGGCAAGATTCGCGTCACTCCGCACATCACGATCGACGAAAGCGAGATCGAGGAGACCTTCGTGTTGGCCTCGGGGCCTGGCGGACAGAACGTCAACAAGGTTTCGAGCGCGGTGCAGCTACGCTTCAACGTGGCGCTGTCGCCGACGCTGCCCGAGCCCGTACGCTTCCGGCTGATGAAGCTGGCAGGCGGCAGGCTGACCAAGGACGGCGTATTGGTACTGATGGGACGGCAATTCCGGGACCAGGTCCGCAACCGCGCCGAGGTTTGCGAGCGGCTCGCGAGCTTGATCCGCGCCGCCGCGGTGGCCCCGAAGAAGCGCCGCCCCACCAAGCCGCCGCGCGCCGCCAAGGAAAAACGATTGCAGCACAAAAAGAAACATGCGGAACTGAAGCGTGCGCGCGCCAAGCCGCGCGGCGATTGATTTGAGAGAGCCCCCATGGATCCGCAGAACATCCTGGTCAAAACCGAAGGCGCCGTCGGCGTCATCACCCTCAACCGGCCCAAGGCGCTGAATGCGCTCAATCAAGAGCTGCTGGGGGAACTGGCGGACGCGCTGGAAGGCTTCGACGCCGATCCCGCCGTGCGTGTCATCGTCATTGCCGGCTCCGAGCGCGCCTTCGCGGCGGGCGCGGATATCAAGGAAATGGCGGCCAAATCCTATATGGATATGTTCAAGGCCAATTTCTTCGTGACTTTGTCGGAACGGATCACTGCGACCCGTAAGCCGATTATCGCGGCGGTCGCCGGCTATGCGCTGGGCGGCGGCTGCGAACTCGCCATGATGTGCGATTTCATCATCGCCGCGGATACCGCCAAGTTCGGCCAGCCGGAAGTCACACTAGGCGTCATCCCGGGCATGGGTGGCAGCCAGCGCCTCACCCGCCTAGTCGGAAAGTCCAAGGCGATGGACCTGTTCCTGACGGGGCGGTCAATGGACGCCGTGGAGGCTGAACGCGCCGGTCTCGTGGCCCGCGTCGTGCCTGCTGCCGAGCTGATGGTCGAGACGATGAAAGTGGCGGCCAAGATCGCCGAATATTCGCTTCCCGTCCTGATGATGACGAAGGAAACCGTGAACCGAGCCTACGAGACGATGCTGGCCGAGGGCATCCGCATCGAGCAACGGATGTTCCACGCGACGTTCGGTACCGAGGACCAAAAGGAGGGCATGGCTGCCTTCGCCGAGAAGCGAAAGCCGGAATTCAAGGACCGCTGACCGTTACAACGGCTTGCTGGCAAAGAAGCAGCGTCCCGGCAGAACCCACAGAAAGATTGGTCCGGAGCCTTTGACGTCAACTGCGCCCAGGCGCCGCAGCACGGTCGCGTAGCGGAATGGATGGAAGATGTCGAAGATCGCCAATCGGCCACCCGGTTTCAGCACGCGCATGATTTCCTTCAGGGCCAGGTCGCGGCCGGCGGCGGTCGGCACGTTGTGTATCGCGGTCATCGACAGGACCACCTCGAAGCTGCCGTCCGCATAAGGCAACGCGCGCATATCGCCGGTGTCGATCACGACCCTATCCGCGACCCCTTCGAGGGCCGCGTTGGCCAAAGCCGCGGCGGGCGAATTTGCGCTGAGATCCTCGGTGCTCCACAGGTCGATGCCCGTGGCTTTTCCAGAGGTCAGCCGTTTGGCCGCGCCGATCAGGGCCAAACCCCGCCCGCATCCGACGTCGAGAACCTGCTCGTTGCCCTTAAGCGCGACGGCGTCCAAGAGACGGTCGCGGACGCGGAACTTGCCAACCTTGCTCGCCCAGATCATCAATAGCGAAAACAGGAAAAACGCCCCCGCCATCGGCAGTAGGGGCCGCAAAAGATCGCTTCCAGGACCGACGCCGGTTTGCCGCTTCAAAAGCCAGCTGCCCAGGCCGACAAAAAGCGCGATGACGCCGAACAGAGCTAGTTTGCGCACTTCGCCAGGTGCATCGATGCCGTAATTTGGCCGCCGCGCCATTTCCGGCCCCCAATCACGCGCCCGATGCCATGACCGCATCTTGACAGTCCACGCCACGTTGACCCTGGCCCTGGCGCGGGTTATACGCGCCGCCTCTTTAGGACCACAGGACGAACTATGCCCAATATAGCCTCCTCCAAGAAGCGCGTGCGCACCCAAGCTAAACGGGCCGCTATCAACCATTCCCGCCAGACCCGCATTCGCGGCTTCGTGCGCAAGGTCGAGGAGGCGATCGCCTCCGGCGACCTGAAGGCGGCCCAGGCGGCGCTTAAGGCGGTCGAGCCCGAAATCATGCGCGGCGTCTCCAAGGGCGTGGTCCACAAAAATACCGGCTCCCGCAAGGTTTCCCGCCTCACCAAGCGCGTGGCCAAGCTGGGTAAGTAAGATTAGTTCTCTGGATTCTTTACGGAATCTGGTACAGGAAGGGTCCGAAAGTGCTTCGGACCCCTTTTTGTTTGTCCGTAGACTGAACAACCGGCTGGGCAAAGATTGTGCAGCGCGGTAGGTGACGTGGTTAAAATCAGACTTGTCACGTAAGTGCCTGATTCGATATGGTTAGCGACTGTCATTCGATTTTCCGTATGGAGAACATAGAGTTAGTGCGGGTACGGACGAAAATAATTCGACACAAAAGCGTCATGTTCCTGTTTTGTCCACTTGCAGGCGAGTCGGAACTACGCTTATGGTTACCGGGTGGTGGCGGCACGAGACAAAAGAGATGCCAAAGAAAATAATAAATAGGCCGACAGTATTCATAAGTTCTCGACGTTCGTCTCGGGCGAGTATCAAGTCAAAACCGTAGTAAATTCCTAAAAAGACGGGTTCGGCGTGCGGGCGGATGTTCGCGACGGTGAGCTTTGTCGTGAGGTTGGGCTGTGGGGGCAAAGAACATTTCTTCTGGATATGCCGCAGCGCGGGCGAAATCTGGCCCCGGCGCGGCGGAAACCGAACGGACGGAAGGCCGCAGGCCTTCAACGAACATGGGAGAAACGCATATGCGACGAGGCGAGGCGCCGCGGGGGCGGCGCACAGGAGGCGAATAGACCGGGCAAACGACGCGTCCGGACTGACAACAACCAAAAAAGCTTGCCGCCCGCAGGGGCGGACAAGCAGCGGGTGGCGGATATGGGACAATTCACGAATAAGAAATCGGCTGTGGACTGGTACGCGGTGTGGGCCTGCGTGCGTGAAAGGCTGCGCCGCGAGTTGGGCGATCCGGTGTTCGACGCCTGGATCGGGCCTCTGACGCTCGAGGGCACCGAGCGGGACGAGCTGCGCATCGGCGCGGCCAAACCCTTCGTGCGCAACTGGGTGGCCAATCATTACACGGGGCGGCTCGAACACGCCTTCATCGCCGAGGGCGCCGAGCCGGCCTCGCTGACGATCGTCGTCGCGACCAATCCGCCCGCGGTCGCCACCGCGATCTCCAAGGAACCCGTGCGCGTCGAGCCGCAGCCCGCGCCCGGTTCCACCCTGCCGCGCGGCAGCGAGACGGAGGACGGCACCGCGCCAAAGGGCCTGTGGACGCGGATGCTGCATCCCCAGCAGACCTTCGACAGCTTCATCGCCGGCGCCTCCAACGAGTTCGGCCACAGCGCGGCGCGGGCTTTCGCCGAAGGGCGCGGCGAGCTGTCGCTGCTCTACATCCATGGCGGCTTCGGCTTCGGCAAGACGCACCTGCTGAACGCCGCGGCGCTCGAATTCCGCAAGCGCGGCAAGCGCGTCTTGTTCCTGCGCGCCGAGGATTTCATGCGCCATTTTCTGGGCGCCCTCTACCGCAAGGACACGCTCTCCTTCAAAGAGGAACTGCGCAGCGCCGACGTGATGATCATCGACGATCTGCAGCACATCTGCCGCTCCACCGCGACGGCCTCGGAGTTCCTCTACACCGTCAACGCCTTCGCCGATCTGCGCCGCCGCGTGGTGATCGCCGCCGACCGCGGACCGGCCGCGCTCGAAGGCCTCGGCGCCGACATCAAGTCGCGGATGACCGGCGGGCTGGTGATCCAGCTCGACAAGCCGGACCGCGAGACGCGCCTCGCCATCCTCAAATCGCGCGCCGCCGAGTTCACCCGGCTAAGGCCCGAAGTCATCCTGCCCGACTTCGTCTTCGAGCGCATCGCCGACATCGAAGACGCCAGCCCGCGCGAAATGATCGGTGTACTGACCAAGCTGATGACCTACGCCGATCTGACCAAGAAGCCGGTGACGCCGGAGATGGCCGAGGAAGCCGTGGGCCTCAGAAGCACGCCGGGCGCCAAGACCTCCATCGAAGACATCCAGCGCAAGACCGCCGAGTTCTACAAGCTCGACGTCAAGGACTTCTACTCGCCGCAGCGCGCGCGGCGCGTGGCGCGGCCGCGCCAGGTGGCGATGTATCTCGCCCGCAAGCTGACGACGCGCTCGCTGCCCGAGATCGGCCGGCGCTTCGGCGGACGCGACCACACCACGGTGCTGCACGCCTGCCGGCGCATCGAGGAGCTGCGCGAGAAGGACCCCTTATTTAAGCAGGAGGTCGATTTCCTCAGCAGCATGCTGTCGAAGCGGATGTAAGACCCACGGCCTCCCCTCTTGCGGGGCTCCACCGAGTTTTTGCCTCCCCCCTTGCGGGGGAGGCAGATTTTTCGCTCGTCAGCGAACAATCGTTGGGGGTGTCCGCCATGAATGCCCTCGCTACTTCGCCCAGGAGAGATTATGGCGCGCGAGTCGGGGTAACGCTCCCCACCCGGCTCGCTTTGCTCGCCGCAGACGGCTCGCCACCCCCCCCGTAAACGGGGGAGAAACGTTGTAAGCCACTTGTTGACATCATGTAAGCATTATGCTTACATACACACCGTGATCAAGACGTTCCGGAACAAGGCGCTCGCCGATCTGTGGTCGACCGGAAAGACCGGCAAGATCGACGCGAAGATGCACAAGCGCATCCTTCGGGCCTTGGAGCGTCTGAATCTCGCCGCGACACCGGATCAGATGAACGCCATCGGCTATCAGTTTCACCCGCTAAAGGGCTTCAAGCCGACGAGATACAGCGTTCACATCAATGGGCCGTGGTGCGTCACATTCGAGTTTGAAGGAGACAACGCAAGGCGCGTCGATTTTGAGCAGTACCACTGACCGGTAATCCCGCCGGTGTGGATATAGGTGAAATGGTGAATGTTATGGTTGAGTATGCCGCGAAGCGGGACCCGAAGAGGTGCCCGATGCACCCCGGAGAAGTGTTGCGGGAGGACATCCTGCCCGCGCTTCGCATGAGCAAGTCGGAAGTCGCCGAAGCGCTTGGCATTTCGCGCCAGCATCTCTACGACATCCTGAACGAAAAGAAGCCGGTCTCGGCCGAAGTGGCCGTCCGGTTCGGCAAGGCGTTCGGCGACGGCACCGACATTTGGCTGCGGATGCAGGCCGCCTATGATGCCTGGCACGCCGAACGCTCGGTGGATGTCAGCAAGATCGCGACGATCAAGGCGGCGTAAGCGCCGCCCCCTTCCCGCCTCACGGGCGCGCGCATGCTATTGCTACGCGCTCCCCCGCTCCTTCGACAAGCTCAGGACGGGGGCAGAAAGGTTCAGTATCTCTCCTTCACCCACCTCTGGCTGTTCTTTTTCGGGCGGATGTAGTCGCCGTCGGGCTGGCGCGGCGGCAGGTCGAGCTGCACCGGCTTCAGGTGCTTGTAGGGAATCTGGTGCAGCAGGTGGGCGATGCAGTTCAGCCGCGCCTTCTTCTTGTTGTCGGCATTGACGATGAACCAGGGCGTGCGCTTCTGGTCGGTGTGCTTCAGCATCACGTCCTTGGCGCGCGAATACTCCACCCAGCGTTCGCGGCTCTCGATGTCCATGGGCGAGAGCTTCCAGCGCTTGATCGGGTTCTTCATGCGATCGCGGAAGCGGCGCTCCTGCTCCTCGTCGTTGACCGAGAACCAGTACTTGATGAGGATGATGCCCGAGCGCACCAGCATCTCCTCGAACAGCGGGCACGAGCGCAGGAACTCGCGGTAATCGGCGTCGGTGCAGAAGCCCATGACCTGCTCGACGCCGGCGCGGTTGTACCAGGAGCGGTCGAACAGCACGATCTCGCCGCGCGCCGGAAGCTGCTTCACGTAGCGCTGGAAATACCATTGGCCCTGCTCGCGCTCGGTGGGCGTCGCCAGCGCCACGATGCGGCAGAAGCGGGGGTTGAGGCTCTCGGCGATGCGCTTGATGACGCCGCCCTTGCCCGCCGCATCGCGGCCCTCGAAGATCACCACTACCTTGAGGCCTTCGAGCCGCACCCATTCCTGCAGCTTGAGGAGTTCGAACTGCAGGCGGGTGAGTTCGTCGATGTAGGAGTAATGCTTGCCCGGCGGCTTGGGCGGCTTGGCGTCGCCCAAGATGTGCCAGCGCTTCTCGACGCGGGCCTTCTCGCGGGCGTCGCTCAGCACCTCGTTGTGGACTTTCAGAAGCATCAGCTTGTGGCGTTTGGTCATGGCCTGCCGCGGCTCGCGCCGCCTCCCCAGACCCAATGCTCGCGCCAATTTCCCAACATTGAGTGAAGCCCGCCCCACCCCCGCCAAAGCCGGCCTCTAGCGGCGGGCCGTGATGTGCTTTCTTGTTTGAGTCCGCGGTCTTAGAAATATCAATGATTTCAATGGATTCTTGGCACCAAAACGGCTCCCGGGAGGGGCTTTCCCAGGAACCGAACGGCACTACACGCGATTCCGGCTAAGGGTCGCGGCGTTTCGTCAGCCCGCTCGGCGCGACCCCGCGAGTCCTCCGATGAACAGCACCGCAAAGATCACCATGAAGACAAAGAACAACAGTTTCGCGATCTCGATCGAGGCCCCTGCAACGCCGGTAAATCCCAGCAGGGCGGCGACCAATCCGAAGACGAGAAAAATGAGTGCCCATTTCAGCATGACAAACTCCCGTTATCTTCCATAAACGAAGCCTGAGTGTTTAGACGCGCGCGATCAGCGCGCCCAGCAGAGCGCCGATGCCGGCTGCCACCGCGAGAGTGCCGACCGGACGTGTCCTGACGGCGTCGCTCATGGCCGAGCCTGCCCTGGCCACGGCATCCGTGTTCAATGTGCGGTCCAATTTGCCGGCCGCTTGCCTGACGGCGTCTTTCGCCCCGCCGACCGCGTTTTCCACCTGGCCCTTCAGCTTGCCGGCCTTGCCGTCCGCCTGGAGCTTGGCGTCTCCGGTGAGCTTGCCGGCAACTTCCTTGACGGCGCCCATTGCCTGGTCCGCCGATCCCTTGACGCGATCCTTATCCATCGTTCCGTTCTCCTGATCCGGCGACAAAGCGCTCGGATACCGGTTCCCAACATAACGGACGTGAGACTGCGAAGGGCAGCGTCGGAAACTACTCACACGCGGCGGCGCGGCCGACCAGTTTCGCAGCGTTTCGGCATAGAAGAAGATGCCCCCGGCTGCCCCCTGAAAGGGGTGGGAAAGTCCCCTCTCTCGCTGGCCTCTTGCGGCGGGCCCTGATATACTTTCTTGCTTGAGTCTGCGGCTTTAGAAAGCTCAAGGATTTCAAGGGCTTCCGGGCACCCAAACGGGCTCCCGGGAGGGGCTTTTCCAGGAACCCAACGGCAGTCGTCAGAGCCATGAAAATCAACGTCGAACGCGGCGCTTTTTTGAAGGCGCTCAGCCACGTGCAAAGCGTCGTCGAACGGCGCAACACCATCCCGATCCTCTCCAACGTGATGATCGAGGCGGGCAAGGGCACGCTCAAACTCACCGCCACCGATCTCGACATCGAGATTGTGGAAGCCATCCCCGCCGACGTGCTGCGCAACGGCGCGGCCACCGCGCCCGCGCACATGCTCTACGACATCGTGCGCAAGCTGCCCGAGGGCGCCCAGGTCCAGGCCGAACTGCTGACCAGCGAGGGCGGCAGGCTGGCGGTCAGCGCCGGCACCGTGCGCTTCGAGCTGGCCTGTCTGCCGAAAGAGGATTTCCCGCAGATGGCGGCGGGCGCCCTGCCCCACAAATTCCGCCTTGCGGCCGACGATCTGAAGCGGCTGATCGACAAGACGCGCTTTGCGATCTCGACCGAAGAGACGCGGTTCTATCTCAACGGCATCTATGTGCATGCCGCTAAGGACGGAAAAGCGCACACCCTGCGCGCGGTGGCGACCGACGGCCACCGCCTGGCGCGCTACGAGCTGGAGCTGCCCGACGGCGCCTCCGAGATGCCCGGCGTGATCGTGCCGAGGAAGACGGTGCAGGAGCTGCGCCGTCTGCTCGACGATGCCGACGGCGGGATCGAGGTTTCGCTGTCGGACACCAAGATCCAGTTCGCCTTCAACGGCGTGGACCTCACCTCCAAGCTGATCGACGGCACCTTCCCCGATTATCAGCGCGTCATTCCGTCCGGCAACGACAAGGTGCTGGCGATCGAGTCCAAGGAGTTCGGCCAGGCGGTGGACCGCGTCTCCACCATCTCCGCCGACAAGACGCGCGCGGTGAAGATGGCGCTCGCCAAGGACAAGGTGACGCTGACCGTGGTCAACCCCGAAAGCGGCACGGCGACCGAGGAACTCGGCGCCACCTACAGCGCCGCTGCGCTCGAGATCGGCTTCAACGCCCGCTATCTGCTCGACATCACCGGCCAGATCGAGGGCAAGTCGGTGCGCCTGCTGCTCTCCGACGCCGGCTCGCCCACGCTGATCGAGGACACCGACGACCCGCGCACGTTGTATGTCCTCATGCCCATGCGGGTGTGAGTTTGACAGGAACCGACAGCCATCGCGCTTCCCCCCTCCCCTTGCGGGAGGGGGACAGGGGGAGGGGTCACTCACCCTCCCCCGATCAATCGTATGCGGAATCCCCCTCCCCGCGCGCCGGCGGCGCGCCGCCTCTCCCGCGGGGGGAGGGGCAAGTTGCCCGCCTTTCCATCACCCGCATTCAGCTCACCAACTTTCGCTCCTATGCGAATGCGGAGCTTGAGGTCGGCACGCGCCCGGTGGTGCTCGCCGGGCCGAACGGCGCGGGCAAGACCAACATCCTCGACGCCATCTCGCTTCTCGCGCCCGGCCGCGGCCTGCGCGGCGCCAAGCTGTCCGAACACATCCGCCGCGGACCTTCCGCGCCCAGCGAAGCGCTATGGGCGGTGGCGGCGACGGTTTCGCGTGGGCCGCAATCCTACGACATCGGCACCGGCTTGATGGCGGGCGAACGGCGCGCCGTGCGGCTCAACGGCGTGGCGGCGCAAAGCTCGGCGGACCTTGGCGAGATCGTGCAGATGACCTGGCTGACGCCGGCCATGGACCGCCTGTTCAACGAAGGCGCCAGCGGGCGGCGGCGCTTCCTCGACCGCCTGGTGCTCGGCTTCGATCCCGGCCATGCGCGGCGCTCGGCGCGCTACGAGACGGCGATGCGCGAGCGCGCGCGGCTTTTGAAATTCGGCCCGCGCGACCCTGCCTGGCTCGACGGGCTGGAGGCCGAGATGGCCGAGGCCGGTGCTGCCATCGCCGAGGCGCGCGCCGCGACCGTTCAGCGGTTGAATGCGATGCTGACCCAGCGCGGCAACGCGGGCGCGTTCCCTTGCGCCCAGCTTTCGCTCGACGGCGAGGCCGTGGACGAAGCCGAGCTGCGCGAGCGGTTCAAGAGCTGCCGCATCCGCGACGCCGAGGCCGGGCGCACCACCTTCGGCCCGCATCTCGCCGATCTTCTGGTGCGCCACACGCAGAAGCGCGCCGACGCGCGGGAATGCTCCACCGGCGAGCAGAAGGCGCTGCTGATCTCCATCGTGCTGGCCGACGCCTGGGAGATGGCGCGCAACGGCTTCGCGCCTCTGCTGCTGCTGGACGAAATTGCCGCACACCTCGACATGCGCCGCCGTGCCGCCTTATTCGAGGAGATATTGGCGCTCGGCGCCCAGGCCTGGCTGACCGGCACCGACCTCGCGCTGTTCGAACCCCTCGTCTCGCGCGCCGACATCTTCGCGGTCGATAACGGCCGTTTCGCGTCTCAGGAGTAACCATGCTTTCGTTGCATTCGTATCTTCTCTATTGCGGGCTTTACGCCTTCGTCATCCTGGTGCCCGGGCCCGGCGTCATCGCCATGGTGGCGCGCGCGCTGGGCAGCGGATTTCGCGCCTGCATTCCAGCGGCCATCGGAACCGCGGTGGGCGATCTCATCTGGATGACGATGTCTGCCTTCGGGCTGGCGCTGATCGCGCAGGCGATGGGCAGCCTGTTCATGGTCGTGAAGCTGGCCGGTGCCGCCTACCTCATCTATCTCGGATACCGCTATTGGACGGCTCCGGTGACCGACTTACCGGACATCGTCGCGGCGAGCGCGCGCCAGAGCTTCCTGTCCCAGCTTTCGCTGACGCTCGGCAATCCCAAGGCCATGGCGTTCTTTCTCGCGCTGTTGCCGACGGTCGTCGATCTCGGCCGGCTCAACGTCTTCGGCTATCTTGAATTGTGCGCGGCGACCTTGGTGCTGATCCCGACGATCATGCTGTCTTACGCGGCGCTGGCCTCGCAGGTGCGCGGATTCCTGGCGAGCAGGAAGGCGCGCGGCCGGCTGAACAAGGGCGCGGCGGTGGTGATGGTGGGCGCCGGCGTCGGCGTGGCGGTGAGTTAGGGTGGGACTATGAGCGAAGCGGCAAAACGAACGGCGGCGCAACAGGCCGCGCAACAGGCATCCGACGATTACGGCGCCGACAGCATCAAGGTGCTGAAGGGGCTGGACGCCGTGCGCAAGCGGCCGGGCATGTATATCGGCGACACCGATGACGGCTCGGGCCTGCACCACATGGTCTACGAGGTGGTCGACAACGC
>Ga0182027_10002140_pt1 | contig 32280 bp, 27 predicted proteins | sample 712E1DmetaG_FD_121300 | JGI IMG/M metagenome (GOLD analysis project Ga0182027, IMG submission 121300) | Permafrost microbial communities from Stordalen Mire, Sweden - 712E1D metaG (Illumina Assembly) | ecosystem: Environmental > Terrestrial > Soil > Wetlands > Permafrost | place: Sweden...
AACTCTGCACGAGTTCATCTATTGCAGAACCAATGGTTTTAGTGTGGATATTTTGTGTCTTCGACACGATCAATATTACCCTGCTTTATAAAGAACTTTCGTGGATGAGAAGAAACAACCGGCGTCCATTTGAGTGCGCGTTCATCGGTTGACGTAATAAAAACCTGGCCAAGCTCGGCTGTCGCTTCTAACAATTGCTGAGATCGACGTCCATCCATCTCGCTCAGGACATCGTCAAGCAGTAAGATTGGCGTCTCGTTGCATTGCTCCTTCAAGTAAAAAAATTCTGCCAGCTTGAGCGCAACTAAAAATGTTTTATGCTGTCCTTGTGATGCAAAGCTCCGTGCATCTAATTTGTTAATCTGAAAAAGAAATTCATCCCGATGAGGTCCAACGAGTGAATACCCGATACGATATTCTTCTTGATGGTGATCTTGAAGTGCTTGATAAAATGCTGCTTCAATCGCATCGCTATCCCTAGATGTACATTCGAACGACGGTAAATAAGTAATCCCTGGCTGCTCTCCTGTTCCAGTGAGTTTTGCATATGAATTGATTACAAGACTTTGAAAATCTTCAATAAATTCTGTGCGCTTCTTTATAAGAACTGCACCAACATGAACAAGCTGTTCGTTCCATGACTGAAGGGCGGCATCGTTTTCTTTTCGTGAAAACAATCTTTCCGACAAGATTTTATTTCGCTGTTTTAGTATTCGCCGGTAATCTATAAGGCATTCTAAATATGCTCTGTTCGATTGCGACACAACAAAATCTACAAAACGTCTTCGGTCTGAAGGAGAGCCTATGGTGATAGCGCTTTGCTCAGGCGAAAGAATTACGACGGGAAATCGGCCAATGAGTGATGATGCTTTATCGATTTTTGTTTTATTTACTGTGATTAATTTTTGATTTTTCTGTTTATCAAACATGACTCTTACTTCGAAAAATATATTGCCGTCAGAAAGAAACGTTCCTGATGCAGTGAATCCGTTTCTCTCGATATTCATAACGATTGTATCGTTTACAGAAAAAAAACTTTTTGAGAGGCAGAGATATGAAATGCCTTCAAGTATATTTGTCTTTCCCTCACCATTGTCTCCTAAAAACAGATTCACTCCCAAGGAACAATCAACAATGGTTTGTTTATGGTTACGAAACGATTCAAGTACGAGACGCTGTAATTTCAAGCCAGGATTACCTTACTTACAACACGATAGCCCCAGTTCTTCTTCAGAATGGGGCTATCAACAATAACTCCAACCTCTTTTGATGTATAATTAGACATTGAGACGCATGGGCATAACCAACATCAAAACATCTTCATTTTCTTTTACTGCTGCAGGCGTGATTATTGCCGCTTTTACAGAGCTGCTGAAATTAAAAACGATTTCATCAGAATCAATATGTGACAGAATGTCGACAATATATGTTGCATTAAAACCAATTTCTAGATCATCGGCGTTGTAAACACATGCTATCCGTTCCCGCGCTTCTCCTCCAAAATCGATATCTTCTGCCGCTATTTTTAATTCGTTTTTTTTCATAGAAAACCGAACTTGGTGAGTTGTATTGCTCGAATAAAGAGATACTCTTCGTACCGATGCCAATAATATGTTTCTATCGACTGATAATTTTTTATCATTATCAAGCGGTATTACACTTTCATAATTTGGATAGCTTTCTTCTATTAACCGTGATGTGAGTGTAAAGTTTTTAAATGAAAATTTTATGTGTGTTGTATTTACGGAAAGCGTATTAGAACCGCTTTCAATTGCTTTTGATACCAAAACAAGAGCTTTTGCCGGGACAATAATATCCTTATGCGGTTTTGCTTGTTTGATGTTTGAATATATAACACGAACCAGACGGTGCCCGTCAGTCGCTACAGCACACATCTCATTGTCTTTGAATTGGAGTAGTAAACCGGTCATTGATGGACGCAACTCATCTGTGCTGACTGAAAATATAGTTTTTGAAATCATTGACCCTATTAAAGACCCTTCAAAAATAATTTCACTTTCACCTTTAAACTCAGGAACAGCAGGATAATCCTGGCTAACTTCACCAATGAGATTATACTCTCCATTATCTGTAATCATCCGGATTTTATTTGTAGTCGTGTCTGCATGAAACATAAGTTGCGTTTCTGGCAATGCTCTTAAAGTATCCATAACTCTTTTTGCAGGCACGGCTATTGATCCATCTTCGCTTCCCTTTACATCTAATGTTGCAGACATGGATATTTCCAAATCTGTAGCAACAAGTTTTAATGAGTTTGTTGAGAGAGAGAAAAGAATATTCTCTAATATTGGAAGTGTCGATTTAGATGGAACAACACCACTGATTTTCATTAACGCTTTTTGGAGTTCACTGCTTTCAACTGTGAATTTCATTACGAAAACTCCTATTTTACTTTATTTTCTAGTTTGTACAAATTTACTCAATCTTTAAGTAATACACAATAAACTGGACGTCTATTAATAATATATATTAAAGAAAATAATAATAGTAATAATAATAATGATGTGAATTCTGTTTATAAATAATAAAAACTGCTAAAACAAAGATATAACCTACTAATAACACGAAAAAGTATTGTTTATATAGTGTTTAAAGAAAGTGCTTTATTAACAATTTTTTTGAAAAGAATTAAAAATTTAGGATTCTAATTTTTTATTAACACAGAAACAACAACAATAAACAAATTATCAACAGAGAACGAAAAATTATTTATTAAGCTCAATAGTTCTTCGTATTTGATCAATATGTTGTTTGTGTTTATTATTGGTTTTTAAGAACTCCTCCACGGCTTGGCATGCGTGAATAACAGTGCTATGATCTCGTCCACCAAAATGAATACCGATAGTTTTAAGAGAGGAATTTGTCATTTCTTTTGCAATATACATTGCAATTTGTCTAGCGACCACAACTTCTTGCTTTCGTGTTTTAGCACGGATAAGATCGACAGGAATATCAAAATATTCGCAAACAATCTTTTGTATCTGTTCAATAGTTAAAGGTGTGCGAATATCATTAACAACAACACGCAATACATCTTTTGCAAGATCTATGCCGATTTCACGGTTTTCCAAAGATGCTCGTGCAAGGATGCTAATAAGGCATCCTTCAAGTTCACGAATGTTTTTTGTGACATTTGCAGCTATAAAATCAATAACGCTTGGCGGTAATTCTAAAGCATTCTCTTCGCTTTTCTTTTGAAGAATAGCAATGCGTGTTTCAAGGTCGGGCGGTTGAACGTCTGCGGTTAAGCCGCATTGAAAACGAGAAATTAAACGCTCGTCTAATCCCTGCAACTCTTTTGGCGGAACGTCAGAAGAAAGAACTATTTGTTTGCCGAGCTGGTAGAGCGCGTTGAAAGTGTGAAAAAAATTGTCCTGAGTTTTTTCTTTCCCCGCAAAAAACTGAATATCGTCAACAATCAATAAATCCATGCTTCTATAAAACGAAGAGAACTCAGTAACCTTATCTTCTTGCACGGATTCGATAAAATCGACTGTGAATTTTTCGCTCGATATATATGCAATTCGTTTTGCTTTGCCGTTAACTGCCGCAAGGTTACCAAGCGCATGCATCAAATGTGTTTTTCCTAATCCGGTGCCTCCATAAAAAACAAGAGGGTTAAACGACGTGCCACCAGGATTGTTTGCAACAGCCATCGCCGCAGCTCGTGCAAGCTGATTACAATCACCCTTAATGAAGTTGTCAAACAAATAACGTGGATTTAAATTATTCCGGATAGATTGTAAATTTTCTGCTCGGAAAGGTACATGCGGTGCAAAAGGTATGCGCGTTGAATCAGTTGTTGGGATAACCGTTTCGTGTTCGGGTTGTGCTTGATGGGTTGAGGTAGGTTCATCAGAGGCAACAAAATAATATAGTTTTCCGGATTCCCCAAGAACATTTATAACAGTGTTTCGTATCAGTGTGTTATAATGTTCTTCTAACCAATCATAAAAAAATTGACTAGGAACTTGAACGGTTAATTCTTTTTCGCTTAGACGAATTGGCACAATGGGCTGGAACCATGTTTTATAACTTAACGAAGAAATCTGATCTTTAATAATCGACAAACAACGCTCCCATGTTTGGCTTATAAGGAGTTGGTCGTCAGGAATTTGATCGGTTTGAGCAGGAAACAACATAGTACACTCCATCTATAAAACAAACAACTTATTCACATTCATATACACAAGCTGTATGTACAACAAAAAAGGGACACAAATAAAGCACCATAACGGCGTGTTGTTGGCAAACACGTGCATTAAAAATCACCTGTGGCGGATTTCCCACAAGTTATCAACAGCAGTATTTAGCTTAACAAACGGACTTAATTATAGCACCAATGGTGGAAGCATGCAAGAGGAATTTTTACAATATGTATTTTTTTTATCTCAGAGCGATTAAAAATTCGGTTAATTTGTTTTCTTGTTTGTACACGTTTTATTTCGTAAGTTAATAAAATAAAATAATCCGACACACAATAAAGAGTATATTAAAATGAAGAGAACGTATCAGCCGCATAAACGAAAACGAAAAAACACACATGGATTTCGCACGCGAATGTCAACAAAAAATGGGCGAAAAGTCATTAACCGGCGACGTGCTGCGGGCAGAAAAAAACTCTCCGTCAGTAGCGAAAAATAACAGAAAAAGCCCGCCAGAAAGCCGAGGCGCTCTTGCCTCTTTTGCAACCATCAATAAAAACCCTTAGCGGGTTTGGATCCTTTACAAGAGTGATCACTCATGGTAAAAAGTATGAAAGGAAACCAATAAAAGCTTTCGTTTATTCGTCCCCTTCAAAGCAAATGGGATTGCATGTTGGTTTTGCAGTAACAAGAGAAATACGAAAAGCCACCCAGCGCAATCTATTAAAGCGATTAATGAAAGAGGCTTTTCGAGCGAGGAGGGAAGATTTCTGCGGTCGGATCGATACTGGAATGTTGCTGGAAATTGTGTTTTTATATAACGGCGGCACAAGAATCCCGCGGAAAAAGGTTCGATTTGTGTCTATAAATCAAGCACTGACCGATCTCTCTTCAACAATTAACACAGTTTGATCAAGGTAAAGATATGAAGCATGTGCTTATTCTGCTGATTCGGCTATATCAACACTTTGTTTCAACGCTCCTCCCGTTTAATCACTGTCGTTTTTATCCATCTTGTTCGGACTATTCACTTGAGGCAATTGAAACACATGGCGTCATAAGTGGATTTTGGCTTACCGTCAAAAGGATTGCAAAATGTCATCCTTTTAGCACCTTTAGCGGATACGACCCAGTTCCTTAATTTTTCACAAGTAGATTTGAGGTAATAACTATTATGGATCGACAATCAACAATTGGTTTTGTTTTGATTTTCATTGTGCTTGTTGCGTGGATGTGGCTTAACGCGCCGGTGCCGAAGCCGAAGCCGTTGGAGCAGATTGCAAAATCCGGACAAACGAAGGACACCGTTAAGGCTAACTGGCAGAAACCGCCGGAACCGAAAGAAAAACAAGAAGTCAATCCATACGGAAAATTCTTCTCTGATCGTGCGAAAGGCACGGAAAAAATAATTTCCGTTGAAACAGATTTCTATTTGGCGGAGATTTCAACAAAAGGAGGAACGCTTCGGAAATGGGAGTTGAAAAAATTTAACACATGGGACAAACATCCAGTTCAACTTGTTGACTACACACAAAACGGAGATTTCACCGTTCTCCTAACTACAACCGATGGCCGAGTTATCAATACAAAGGATCTCTATTTTGACGTACAGGCATCAAGTAATAATATTAAGATTGAAGGAAACTTTGAATTTGAAATAATTTTTACTCTTCCCGCCTCTAATGGTGGACGGCTGGTCAAGAAAATGAAATTCCGTAATGAAGAGTATGGTTTCGAAACAGAAATACAGCTACTTGATCTAGGTTCCGTAATCGCCAACTATCAGTATGAAGTTGCATGGGAACATGGCATACGTTATGCAGAACAAAACAGCGTTGACGAATCTGGTTTTGCAGCAGCATATGCATATACGGGAAACGAACTCACCGAAATCGATGCTGCTAAGGTTGATCAAAAAGTACAAAAAGAATTCTCTGGTACCGTAGATTGGGTAGCTGCACGCAATAAATACTTTGCTATCTCAATTATCCCTATGGGAAACGTAAGCGAAGGTGCGTACATCGAAGGAACACGGTCTGCAATGCCAGATAACGGCGTAAAGGAAACATATGGAATTTCCTTAAAGATGCCTTACAAAGGCAGTGTAAGCGAGCAAAGCACATTTAAAGTGTTTCTGGGACCCCTTCAACACGGTGTGCTGAAGTCATACAATAAGGGACTTGAAAACATAATGAGCTTAGGGTGGGCCTGGTTAATTCGCCCTATATCCGAATATATTATGTTGCCTATATTCACAGCGATTCATTATGTTGTGCCTAACTGGGGATTAGTTATTATTATTTTTTCTGTTCTCATCAAGCTAGCTATGCATCCGCTGTCTAAGAGTCAAATGAAGTCTATGAAGAAAATGCAAAAGCTTCAGCCGATGATGGATGAGTTGAGGACAAAATATAAAGATGATCCGCAAAAAATGAATCAATCAATAATGAATTTATATAAAGAATATGGTGTCAATCCAGCTGGTGGATGTTTACCGCTATTATTGCAAATGCCAATTATGTACGCGCTCTATGCAGTATTTCGCGGAGCGATCGAATTGCGACAAGCAAGCTTTGTTGGGTGGATAAAAGATCTTTCAATTCCAGATATCATTTATCACTTGCCGTTTAAATTACCGCTTATCGGCATTCAAGACATCAGCGGTATCGCCTTGATTATGGGTGCTACAATGTTCATCCAACAAAAAATGACCATTAAAGATCCGCGCCAAAAAACCATGGTATGGATGATGCCAATTATGATGACTTTCTTGTTCAATGGTTTTCCGTCCGGGTTAAATTTATATTATGCTGTATTCAACGTGCTTGCGATAGGCCAGCAAGTGCTCATCAACAAGCAAGATGACGATGAACCGCTTCGAAAAGTTGAACAGAAAAAGAAAACCCGCGGCGGAATATTCAAATATGCAAAAGACCTTCCACGGTTAAAAAAATAAATTTAGCGAGAATACAAATTGTAACAAACGTCCCGTCAATAGTACTTGACGGGACGTTTTGTTTTATTGCGTTGTGAAAGGACATGGCTTTTCGTACATTCCTTTATGGAGAAAAAAGAATGTGAGTAATAAAACAGGAAATACTATTGCCGCAATTGCAACACCAATAGGTGAGGGGGCGCTTTCAGTTATACGTGTCAGCGGTGATTCTGCAATTTATAAGGTTGCTGGCCGATTTCATGGAAAAAAAAATCTTACAACAGTAAAAAGTCACACCGTACATTTTGGACATATCGTTAATGATAAAAATAAAACCGTTGACGAGGTTGTATGCACCATCTTTCGTGCACCAAAATCGTTCACTGGAGAAGATACGGTTGAGATCAGCTGTCATGGCGGAATTCTTGTGACTCGTCGGGTGTTGGAATGTATTTTAGAAACAGGCGTCCGCCCAGCAGAACCAGGTGAGTTTACACAACGGGCATTCCTTAATGGTAAAATAGATCTTTCTCAAGCAGAAGCAGTCGCCGACCTTATTCAAGCTCAATCAGATAAGGCACGGCAGACATCATTAGATCAATTAGACGGAGCCCTTTCAAAACAAATTTTTGTAGTGCGGGAACAATTAATGCAGTCTCTAGGGATTTTGGAATTAGAATTAGACTTTACCGAAGAAGGAATTGCGCTTGTTGATAAAAAAAAGGTAGAGAAGTTATTCAATATTACAATACTAGAATTAAATCAGCTTATAAAAACCTATAGTTATGGCAAAGTATTTCGCGAAGGAGTGCGTGTTGCTTTGGTTGGTCTCCCAAACGCCGGTAAATCAAGCATACTAAATGCAATGCTAAAAGAAGATCGAGCAATTGTAACAGATGTGCCGGGCACAACAAGGGACTTTATCGAAGAAAAGATGACAATTGCTGGTGTCCTGTTTAGGATGATTGATACAGCTGGACTTCGGGAAACGGAAGATATAGTCGAAAAAGAAGGTGTACATAGAACATGGAAAGTAATTAAAGGATCAGATATTATTGTTTTTATACATGATTGCACAAAACCAATAACATCCAGCGAAATGATTTTTCTTGAAAAGATTAAAAAAGAAAAGCATAAAGAACTTGTTATCGCCAACAATAAAGTTGATCTTCAGGTTAATAAAATGCCATTTGAATACAACTCGGAGAAAGTACTTATAGTTGAGACGTCGGCTATGAATGACGAAGGTGTTGAAAAACTCAAAACCACATTATTTAAAAAGGTTCTTGATCAAACACAGGCAGAAAGCAGTGTGTCTGTAATTATTACGAATGTAAGACATTATTCTGCCTTGGTAAAAGCAAAACAAAGTTTAAAATATGCATTAAAATCTCTAAAAAGCGGAAAAAGTGAAGAATTTATAGCTGTCGACTTACGGGCCGCCATAGACTCAATTGGAGAAATTGTTGGCCTTGTGACAACAGAAGATATATTAAATAACATTTTTTCGAAATTCTGTATTGGAAAATAGATATCGGTTTCACGTGAAACAGAAATGGATCAATTAGTTTGTCTGATTTAAAACATACAATTTATGATGTTATCGTAGCAGGCGGCGGGCATGCTGGAATAGAGGCAACCCTAGCAGCCGCACGAATGGGTTTTCATGTATTAATGGTGACTATGGACAAGGGCGCCATAGGCAGGATGTCTTGCAATCCGGCAATTGGAGGAACAGCTAAAGGACATCTTGTTCGAGAAATTGATGCTCTTGGCGGAGAAATGGCAAAAATCGCCGATGAAACAGGAATTCATTTTCGCATGCTTAATCTCTCGAAAGGTCCAGCAGTATGGTCGCCCCGCTCCCAAAACGATCGTGAATGGTACTCACAAGAAGCTCAGCATTGCATTGAAAAACAAACGGGCATTCAAACGAAAGAAGGAATAATAAGGGATATTGATGTCGAAGAACAAAAGGCACAGCAAGGTTCGATTATTAAAGGAGTTATTCTTAAAGATGGAACAACTATAAAATGTAAAGTATTTATTCTGTGTGCCGGTACGTTCCTGAGAGGACTTATGCACACGGGGACACAAAGCGTTATAGGTGGAAGGTATGCTGAAAGTTCTTCCGAAAACTTGACAGATAATTTAAAAAGACGAGGCTTTGTACATGGACGGCTTAAAACGGGAACCCCCCCCCGGATTGATAAGGACAGTGTTGATTTTTCTAATATCGAAGAACAGCCAAGTGATTTTAACCCACAACCATTTTCGTTCCAAAATTTAAAAATCACAAATCGACTTATTCCAATGTTTTTAACATATACCAATATTGACACGCACAAAGTTCTTCGTAAAGGGTTTGACAGGTCGCCGCTTTTTACAGGCAGAATTAAGGGTGTGGGTCCCCGTTATTGTCCTTCTATTGAAGATAAGATTAATCGTTTTGCAGACAAAGACCGTCATCACATCTTTCTTGAACCTGAGGGTTATAATACAAACGTTATGTACGTGAACGGATATTCGACGAGCCTTCCCACAGACACTCAACTTGAGGGATTACAGACTATCCCTGGATTACATAATGTCAAAATGTTGCGTCCTGGTTATGCTGTAGAATATGATTATTTTCCACCACATCAACTTAAACTTTCTTTAGAAACAAAACTGGTTAGTGGAATGTTCTTTGCTGGACAAATCAATGGAACATCCGGATACGAAGAAGCAGCTGCTCAAGGATTGTTAGCTGGGGTTAATGCAGGAAAGTACATTCGAAATGAAGATCCAATAATTCTTAAAAGATCTGAATCGTATATCGGAGTTTTAATTGATGATTTAGTAAATAGAGATATTGAAGAACCCTATAGGATGTTTACTTCACGTGCTGAACACCGCCTTATACTTCGTCAAGACAACGCTGATCGCCGACTGATGGAATACGGGCACAGATTGGGATTGATTCCAGATGAAGTAGTTGCGCGTCTACGAAAGAAGGAAAAATTAATAAACGAAGGTATTTTCTTTTCTCATCAATTTTCTATGACACCAAAGGATGCAAATCCATTGCTCGTATTAGCAAACGCTGGTTCTATTCAAGAAAATGAAAAATTAGCGAAACTATTAAAACGAACAAATGTTCATTTTATAGACTTTGCGAAATGTGAACCGATTGCATCTACAACTTTCTTTTCACAATTACGTTCTTCATGTGATGACCGATTGTTCAACGAAGTGGTTGAACAAATTGAAATAGAATTAAAGTACGACGGATATATCGTACGACAGAAAGAAGAAGTTGAAAAGTTTAATCGGTTCGACTCTCTTCAAATTCCGCAAGAAATAAATTACAACAAAGTAAAATCATTGTCGACAGAGGGCAGAGAAAAGCTCGTGAAGGTTCAACCTGTTTCCATTGGGCAAGCATCAAGAATTAGTGGTGTTACACCTGCAGATATCTCGGTATTGATGGTGTACCTTAGAAATTAATCTGACTTTTTGTTTTTCACGTGGAACAAATATTAGAAACTGGAGTGAAGAAAAGTGCAGCCCGATAAGAAAACTTGGTTTCGTACTCTCTGTATTAAAAATGGATTTACACCGACAGATTTGCAATTAGAGCAATTAGATCAATATGTAAAACTACTTCTCGAGTGGAATAAAAAAATCAACTTGATTTCTAGGAAAGACGAAGAAAACGTTTGGAACTATCATATACTTCATAGTGTGTCCCCATTGTTTAAACTGAAAGTGATGGAGGGAAGTAGAATTGTTGATATTGGAACCGGTGGTGGACTGCCTGGCATACCATTAAAGATTTTACAACCAGATATTTCTCTGCTTTGTCTTGATGCAACAGGGAAAAAAGTAAATTCTGTATTACAAATAGTCAACGAGCTGAAGTTAAAGAGCGTTGATGTAGTTTGGGGGAGAGCAGAAGAAATTGGTATGCAATCTGACTATTTACACAAATTTGATATCGCAATTGCAAGAGCGGTATGCCAATTGGACGAATTAATTGCATTATCGATAAACTTCCTTAAAAAGCGAAATTATTCGAGCCCACCCGAAATACCAACTAACGGTAGCCTTATAAATCCAATTCCACCAGCGCTATTTGCATTCAAAGGGGGCGACCTGAAACAAGAGCTTGACTTGGCAACGCGACGATTTCCCCACGTGAATATCAACTCGATTGATCTTACCTTTTATGGATCAGAACAGCTAGTTGCTTCTGACAAAAAAATATTGGTGGTCCATTTGTAAAATCATCGCTCAAGAAAAGGCTCATAATCGTCTAAAGAACAAGCGCGACAAATTAGCATTATGAAAACAGAAAATTTGGTGGACTTGATAGTGTGGCAATTGAAAAAAGAACGTCACATTTAATAATTATATAGGAGATCATCATTGTGCCCAAAATTCCATTAATGGATTTCGATCTCTATCCACCTTTTGAAGGATTTCCAAAAGAATGCATCAACTTTCTAAAACAACTTAAGCGTAACAACAATCGTGTGTGGTTTGAAAACCATAAAGAAGAGTTTGAACAAAACGCGAAGACCCCAATGCTTTCATTTATAGTGAGCCTGCAACCGCACTTTGCAAGATTTGCTCCAGAGTTCGATCTCAACCCGAAGCGATCTATCTTTCGGATCTATCGCGATATTAGATTCAGCTCGGACAAGACACCATATAAAACACATATTGCCGCTCACTTTGTATTAAGAGGATTGCCAAAAGGTTTTGTTGGTTCAGGTTACTACATTCAAATTGAACCAGGTGAATTTTTTGTCGGCGGCGGGATCTATCTGCCAGATAGCAATCAACTAAAAAACATACGGAAAACAATTGCCGTGCATGGCAAAGAATTTCTTTCAATAGTTGAGAACCCGCGATTTAAAAAACGTTTTGCCCCGTTCGAATGGTCAAAACTTCAACGGATTCCAAAGGGATACAATGAGAATCATCCGTTGGCCGAATGGCTAAAATTCAAACAATTTTTTGTTGGTGTTTCATTGCCGGAATCGAGATGTTACGGTGAATCGCTCATCGATGAAGTCGCAGGTGTTTGCGAAGAGGCGGCCCCGCTTGTTCGTTTTCTGAACAAGAGTTAACGTAGATTATTTTGAATTTGAAATATATGTTTTTCCGCCAGACATTATTCAGGATATTGATTGCACAACTCCATAATCATGAAAAGATATGTTTAATATTGACAACCGTATTAATTATATGATCAAATCATGAGGGCAATATTTTATTCTCTCCGACTACCAGCCGTCTATGATATATAGCCGTTTTCTCGTTCCTTGACTCTCCTGTCATTCCTCGGTATATTGAACTGTTGAAAATACTGGGTGTGTCCGTATAAGGCGGATGTGCCCTCTTTTTGTTTTTATAGCTAAATCATGGCTAATTCTATGACTGATACCGCAAATCCTAATCTGCACATTGAAACACTAGATCATATTCCAAGTATCTTACCAGTTCTGCCACTCCGGGATGTCGTATTATTCCCGTATATGATTTTTCCTGTGCTTGTTGGCAGAGAATCATCGCTTCGGGCTGCCAACGAAGCCCTGGAACGAGGCAAGAATATTTTGCTCGTTGCACAAAAAAATTCATCGGTTGATGAGCCTACCGAGGAAGATGTTTATCGCGAAGGTACCGTAGCAAAGATTCTTCAAATGTTAAAATTGCCGAACGGCTTGATGAAGATTCTAGTTGACGGCATCGCACAGGCGAATATTAAAAAATTTATTTCCAACTCTCATTTTCTTGAAGCTGAAATTATTGTAAACCGAGTTGATCCCCCGGCTGGGCGCGAGATTGACGCACTTGTGCGTCATGCGTCTACATTGTTTGCAGAATATGTTCGGCTTAACCGTAATATTCCTCCCGAAGTAATCATGGCATACGACGGCATCAAAGAGCCGCAGCGGAAGATGTATTACATTGCGTCTAATATTGTCCAAAGCGTGGAAGTGAAACAACGTGTTTTGCAAACACCTGCGCTTCGTGATCAATTATATGAGATTTCAAAAATCTTAAGCACAGAAGTAGATATTCTAAAAATCGAACGAGACATTGACACCAAAGTACAGGATAATATTCAAAAGTCACAGCGCAAGTTTTTTATTCAGGAACAAATCAGAATTCTTCAAGATGAACTTGGTGATGATGAAGCTTCACCGGAAATGCTTAAGCTAAAAGAGCAACTTCTTGCGGCGAAAATGCCGAAGGAAACAAAAGAGAAAGCATTTGAGGAATTTAACAAACTTAAAAAAACTCCTCCGATGTCCCCCGAATTTAGCGTCACACGCAACTATCTAGATTGGCTCATTGCTGTCCCATGGCACAAGCGGACGAAAGATGATTTAGCAATTGAGCACGCAAAAGAAATCCTTGATGCGGATCATTACGGATTAGACAAACCGAAAGAAAGAATTCTTGAGAACATCGCCGTATTGAATTTAGTGAAAGAAACACGCGGCCAAATACTTTGTTTTGTCGGTCCCCCAGGCGTTGGAAAAACATCTCTTGCAAAATCAATCGCACGTGCTCTTGGCAGAAAGTATGTACGCATTTCGCTCGGTGGTATTCGCGACGAAGCAGAAATACGGGGACACAGGCGAACATACATCGGTTCGATGCCCGGTAAAATTATTCAATCGATGAAACGTGCAGGCGTTATCAATCCGGTGTTGTTAATGGACGAAGTAGATAAGATGAGCATGGATTTTCGCGGCGATCCGTCTGCGGCGCTTTTAGAGGTGCTCGATCCAGAACAGAACATTGCGTTTAACGATCATTACCTCGAAGTTGATTATGATTTATCAAAGGTCATGTTTATCACGACGGCAAATGTTCGATTCGCTATTCCGCCCCCCCTCCAAGATCGGATGGAAATTATTGAATTACCAGGATACCTTGAGTACGAGAAAAAAGAAATTGCAAAGCGTCATATTGTCGGTAAACAACTTAAGGCACATGGATTGAAATCCGATGAAGTTCGTTTTGATGATGATGCAATAATAAAAATTATTCAACAATATACACGTGAAGCGGGCGTGCGAAATCTTGAGCGAGAAATCGCTTCTATATGCCGCAAGTTGGCAAAGGAAATGGTGCTTGCAAAACAAAAGAATGGCATACCGGAAAAGAAAAAGCGGAAAACAAATATTCATGTAGTACCTGAAAGCGTGGAAAAATATCTTGGCGTTCCAAAGTTTCGCACAAAACCAGCCGAACTGCAGCCGCGGATTGGATCTGTTACGGGGTTAGCATGGACGAGCGTCGGCGGCGAGATTCTCAATGTTGATGTCGCAATTATGCGCGGCACAGAGCGTTTAACGCTTACAGGGCAGCTTGGCGATGTCATGAAGGAATCGGCGCAAGCGGCGCTGAGCTATATTCGTTCGAATGCAAAAAAGCTAGGTGTGAATCCGGAGTTCAACAAGAATCGAGAGATCCATATTCACCTGCCGGAAGGAGCAATTCCCAAAGATGGTCCGTCTGCCGGGATAACAATGGCGATGGCAATTATATCTGCAGCGAGTAATCGACCTGCTCGCAACGATGTAGCAATGACGGGCGAGATTACATTACGCGGTAATGTCCTTCCAATCGGCGGATTAAACGAAAAACTTCTTGCGGCACAACGCAGCGGCATTAAAACGGTATTGATTCCACAAGAGAACGTGAAAGATCTCACTGAAATTTCGGATAAAGTAAAGGAGGGATTAGTCATTATTCCGATTGAGACAATTGAAGAAGCGATGAAGCATGTCTTTTCAGGGAAAAAGCGATTGATGGTATAACGCAGTTTAAAAATTAAGAGCGATAAGAAAGAAAAGGAACAAAAAGTACCATGGATGTAGAACGAAGAAAATAAACAGGAAAAATGACTGGATTCTGGAATCTGAATTTTGTATTCTTGCATGAATATTTTTCCAATTGAGATGAAATGAGTTATCAAGTAACAGCGCGTAAATGGCGGCCGATGATCTTCGACGATGTCGTAGGTCAGAGCCATGTGACAAATACACTTCGCAATGCGATTGCGTCTCATCGTGTTGCTCATGCATACATTTTCAGCGGTACACGCGGATGCGGGAAAACGACTACAGCCCGCATTCTGGCCCGCTCGCTTAACTGTCTCTCCCCTAACAACCAAAACCCTGATAACACTTGTGAGGTATGCAAAGAAATTATTGAAGGACGGGGTCTTGACGTTATAGAAATTGACGGTGCGTCTAATCGCGGTGTAGAAGAAATCCGAAATCTACGCGATTCTGTTCGGTACACGCCGACCCGCGGTAAATATAAAATCTATATCATCGATGAAGTACACATGCTAACAAAGGAAGCGTTCAACGCGCTTCTGAAAACACTTGAGGAACCTCCAACACACGTAGTGTTTATATTTGCGACGACAGAAGTGCACAAAGTTCCAATGACAATTCTTTCCCGTTGTCAGCGATTCGATTTCCGACGCATCGCAATCGAAGAAATTGTCAACACACTTACAACAATCGCAAACGCAGAAAACATTACCATCGAAAACGATGCATTGATGGTGATTGCCAAGCGTGCCGATGGATCTCTGCGGGATGCACAGAGTATTTTCGACCAAGTACGTTCATTCTGTGGTAACGATATCAAAACCACGGAATTGCTGAAGGCGTTTAATGTCGTCGATCAAGAAATTTATTTTCGTGTGTCTGATATTCTGCGCAACCATGATACAAGCGCTGCAATACGGTTAGTTGATGATATTATTAAAAGCGGTTATGACTTGCGTGAATTTGTTGGCGGTCTGACGGAACATCTTCGCAATTTGCTCATCGTGCGCGCAACCGAATCAACTCAGCTTATCGAAACCTCTGAGAATTATAAGAAACGTTATGAAACTGAAGTGAATCAGTTCACGGAACAAGACTTGCTGCGCTACATCAAACAAACGAGCGAATTGGATCAAGCACTTCGATGGGCAGCACAACCGCGGTATCGACTTGAAGCAGGATTAATCCAGATGGCCAAGATGGAAAGCTCTGTGCAAATTGGAGTGCTGCTTCAACAAATTGAAGTACTCAAAAAAAAAATAAGCAATAGCAGTAGTATAAATTTTTTGCCGTCTTCCCCAGAACTAGCAAGACAGAGCACCTTGCCATCTTCTGACCTTAAAGTTGTCGGAGAGGTTGGTGCAGGATATTTGAAAAGTAAATCAGCGGTCAGTTATTCATCTCTCATTGGCACAGATCTTACCAGGCTGACAGAAGTATCAAAACTTGCAGAATTTCAGCATTCCACTCAACGAGTTGCTGAACCGGCAACAATGATTCAAACAGTTTCTGCCGATGAGATAACAAAAAATTGGGCGGCCTTTGTTAACCATGTATCAAAATCGCATATTGCCGTTGGTACATCGTTGACGGAAACATGTATTCTCGATGTCCACAATGGCATGGTGCGCATCTCTTGTCCGGACGATTATCATTTTTCAACACTGAAACGGAATAGAGATTTTCTGGCGAACGCCCTTCATCAAGTAGTCGGTAAACGAGTTGCTATTGAACCAGTTCTTCGTTCTAATGCGGACGTACCGGTAAATACGATTTACACAACAACACAACCTTTGTCTGAGGATAAAAAAGAATTGAATGCGGGAATTATGCAAAATTCACCGCACAAAAAAGAACATCCAATTCTCACCCTACTAAAACGAGAACTGGGAGCGGAACGCGTTGAGTAGCTTGATTCTCTTCATGGAATCTTCTACCTTATTGTAGAACGAAAGGAATACTGCGTATAGACAATTGTGAGAAAGTTGTGCAATGCTGTTTTTGTGCATCGTAACTTATCTCGTACGTTGTCATTATCCCGGTCATACAACAAGAGAGAGTTCGGTCATCAAATCCCGATGCACATGGTCGGGTTTTTTTTTGTCTTAGGTGGAACATGAAAACTCTAAAAGTAATTTTGCTTGTAGTACTTATCGGACAATTCGCATCGTCTCAACACGTTGCAAAATATGCTGGCGAGTTTCTTTCTATTGGTGTTGGCGGCCGCGCACTAGGGCTTGGCGGTGCTTATGCAGCCCTTGCGAATGATGCTTCGGCTGGATACTGGAATCCGGCAGCCCTTGCACGCATCGATTATCCAGAAGTGATGCTCATGCATGATGAACGGTTCGGCAGTTTGCTGAATTACGATTTCGGTGCCGTGGCGATTCCATATGGCGCGAATGCAACATTTGGTGTCAGCGTGATGCGCCTTGGCGTAGATGGTATTCCTGATGATCGCAATGCTGGTCTGGATGCCAATGGGAACCTGCTTCCTCCTGATCAGTATCAAAACTTTGTCCGCTTAGATTACTCCAAGATTACCTATTTCAATTCAGCTGATTGGGCGATGTACTTTACATACGCACAGCGTGCTTCTTCAAATTTCATGTATGGTATTAATCTCAAAGTGCTTCGGCGTACATTAGCAGAATACTCTGCAACAGGGATCGGTTTTGATATTGGAATACTGTACTCTCCGGCGGAAAACTGGTATGTAGCAGCAAACGCACAAGATATTACCACAACGTTGGTAGCGTGGTCCACCGGCACCAACGAGTTGATCTCGCCGACCTTAAAAATCGGAACCGCATATTTTATAGATCTTTTTGGAGGACGATTTGCACCGACCGTAGATGTGGATGTTCGATTTGAGAATCGTCAGTTCGCTTCTATTGCCCACCTCGGTCCTGTCAGTTTTGATCCACACTTGGGACTAGAATTTGACTTTAAAAAAGCTATCGCACTGCGCGTTGGGTACAACGATATAAAGCAAATGACGCTTGGCGCCGGGATTCATCTTCGCAAGCTAGATATCGATTATTCTTTTGCGCAATTCGACAAAGAAAATAATCTGGGAGATACACATCGAATTTCGCTGCGCTTAATATTACAGGAAGCGCGACTCGCAAGAACTAAAGAATAAATGTACATGGCCGGCACAGCGCGTAGTTAGACGGCTCCCGCCACAGCGTTAATCGCAACCATAGTCACGATATCACTTACACTGCATCCGCGCGACAAATCGTAGCATGGTCTCTTTAATCCCTGGATAATCGGGCCGAACGCTTCCGCGCCGGCTAATCGTTGTGTCATCTTGTAGCCAATATTCCCTGCGTTAAGATCTGGAAATATAAAAACATTAGCAGTACCCGCGACGGGACTCCCCGGAGCTTTCTTTGCGCTAACAGAAGGCACAATGGCAGCATCGAACTGCAATTCTCCATCAACGATGAGGTTGGGCTGTTTCATTTTTACAATAGATGTTGCCTTCTGTACTTTTTCAACAGAAGGATGTGAAGCGCTTCCTTTTGTTGAAAACGAAAGCATCGCAACACGCGGTTCTTCGCCAGTGAGCTTACGGTGATTCGCCGCGGTGGAAATTGCAATATCTGCAAGTTGTTCTGCTGTTGGATCCGGCACCACTCCGCAATCAGCATATGAATAACTTATATAAGGAAACACCATTAAAAAGAAACTCGATACCACCGAAATCCCAGCAGGCATTCCGACAATTTGAATTCCCGCACGAATGACATCGCCGGTGGTCGATAGCGATCCAGCAACACTTCCGTCTGCCATTTCTTCTCGAACCATCATCGCGCCAAAAAAGAGCGGTAGTTTCATCGTCTGCTGTGCTTGTTCAAACTGTATTCCTTTCGCTTTGCGGAGATTGAAAAATATATGAGTGAAGTCGCTTAACTTCTCTGATTTTTCAGGATCCACAATATGTATTTTCTCTAAGCCAACGCCAATCTGTAGTGCCTTAGCACGAATTGCTTCTTCGTTGCCGATAAGAGAAATATTTGCAATCTGTTCATTTAAAATGATGCGCGCTGCTTGTATTGCGCGTTCGTCCATTGCGTCGGGTAGGACAATATGTTTCTTGAATTGTTTTGCTTTTGATCTAATTTCATCTATAATTTTTGCCATATGCTACTTTCCTATGAGTTCTTTTGAGATGTGGATATTAAGAATATTTCAATGTCAGCCGGAAGCACCCTGTAAGTAATTTTCTTCAATATACAACAGCATTTGTGTTCAATCAATCATAAAAACTCAATTAGGAAAGTTTATAATCTGCCGATTTGGCAATAGGGTAAGAAGTTAAGAGCTAAAACCTCAACTATATCTTTAAGATTAATTAACTTTAATCATGCACGAGATTTATTGTGTGTCTGCCATTGTTTCATTATCATGAATCACTAAAATAGAAAGAAATGCAAATAAAACGAAGTGTTTATATTGAAACTTACGGCTGCCAGATGAATATGGCAGATACAGAAATTGTGCTCAGCATTATGCACGAAGCCGGTTTCATTCGTACTGAAACATTGTCAAGCGCAGATGTCGTATTGGTGAACACGTGCGCCGTACGCGATAATGCCGAACAACGAATAATCGGGCGGCTTGGTGATTTCAATCATTATAAAAAAAAGAATCCAAATGTTATTGTAGGCGTACTCGGCTGCATGGCAGAGCGTGTCCGCAAAGAATTGATGGAATTAGGAGATTTTGTTGACCTCGTTATTGGGCCGGATGAATACCGCAAACTGCCCTCACTTATCGAAGCGGCGGTTGGTGGTGAAAAAGGAATTGCCGTAAAACTTTCCCGCGTAGAAAAGTACGATGACATTATTCCTTTCCGCACCGATGGGTTAAGTGCTTGGGTTTCCATTATGCGCGGTTGCGACAAATTTTGTACTTATTGTGTTGTGCCATTCACCCGCGGCCGTGAACGAAGCCGTTCGTTGACCTCTATTGTTGCAGAAATAGAAGATCTTTCACGCCGTGGTTTTAAGGAAGTAACGCTTCTCGGTCAGAACGTGAACTCATACAGTGACAGTACATATGACTTTGCAAACCTGCTGGTCGCCGTTGCGGATGTTGATAAAAATATGCGCGTAAGATTCATGACTTCCCATCCGCAAGATATGTCGGACGTTCTGATAAACGCTATTGCATCGCGGGATAACATTTGTAATTATATTCACCTGCCTGTGCAATCCGGCTCGAACAGAATTTTAGAACTGATGAACCGAACTTATACGAAAGACCAGTATCTCAGCCTCGTCCGCAAAATCAAAAAAGTTATTCCTGATATAAGCCTCTCTACCGATATTATTTCAGGCTTCCCTACTGAAACAGAAGACGACCACAAAAAAACATTAGAGTTATTACAAGGAGTAGAGTTTGACGGCGCTTACACCTTCAAATATTCTCCGCGAGAGAATACGAAAGCATGGCACATGGGCGACGACATTCCTGAAGAAGTTAAGAACTGCCGGCTAAGTGAAATTATTGATTGTCAGCGTGCTATTTCGCTTCGGCTAAACACCATCATGATCGGTAATACGGTAGAAGTTCTTATCGAAGGGTTAAGTAAAAAATCTATTAGTGAATTTTGTGGCAGAACCGATACAAATAAAATGGTTGTCTTTCCAAAGAACGGCGACGTCGTTGGAGATTACATTGGCATCCGCATTGAACGAGCAAATTCGGCAACATTGTTTGGTACGAAAACCGGACACCCGCCTCCACAGTTTGCAATGCTTACAACATAGGAAGATTAAAGCCATGAAAATGCTTATCGAAACGTTAATTACGATGTGTCTCTTCGTTGTATTCGCATTGACGCTCTGCGCCCAGACGAACAGCAGTGAACCAGATATTCGACGTCGCCTTGAAATGATCGAGAAAGGTCAAGCAGAAGCAGTGCGAGCAGAGCTTCCATCGCTGATGACTAATTATCAAAACAATCCCGGTGTGATGTACTTACAGGCTGTGCTGACCACGGATGGCACAGAATCAGCAAAATTGTATCAGAATATTGTTGATAATTTTCCAAAATGTGAATGGGGCGATGATGCGCTCTATAAACTCTATCAATATTATTATTCTATAGGCTTGTATAAAACCGCTGATCAAAAATTGACACAATTGAAAGAAGAATATCCATTTTCTGCGTATGCAGCAGAAAAAAATCCGGCAGTAGAAGAAAAGCAAGCAGCGAAAGAAAAACCAACAGTAATGAAACCCAAGGGGAGCGTGCCAAAATATGCAACGAACTTCACCGTACAAGTTGGTGCGTTTTCAACGCTTCAAAACGCAGGTGAATTGAAAGCAAAATTTGAAAAAGAGGGATTTCAATCAAACATTTTCACCATCGTCAGCAATGGTAAAAAACTGTACAAAGTCTGGGTGGGTGAATACCAGACATATGAGGAAGCACGGCGATTCACCGCGGAAATTAAAAGTAAATTTAATTTAACATCAATAGTTGTCTCACGTTGATGAATCGAGAAGAATTTCAGCGAACATACGGCATTGTTGGGAAATCGCCAGAGCTACAGGAAATAGTCGATGTCGTTCAACAAGTGGCCCCGACGGACATAACCGTTCTTATTTCTGGAGAGAGCGGCACGGGGAAGGAAGTTATTGCCAAGGCAATACATGGTGCAAGCAAGCGTTCTCAACAAACTCTTGTATCGGTCAACTGCGGCGCAATTCCGGAAGGGTTGATTGAAAGCGAGCTCTTCGGACATGAAAAAGGCGCGTTTACCAGTGCCGCAGATATGCGTCGCGGGTATTTCGAAATTGCAGATGGTGGAACCATTCTCCTCGACGAAATTGGTGAAATGCCGCTCTCTACGCAAGTTAAATTATTGCGTGTGCTGGAAAGCGGAGAGTATATGAGGGTTGGTTCATCTTCAGCACGCAAGACAGATGTGCGTGTCATAGCGGCGACCAATAAACTCTTGGATTATGAAGTACAACAGAAACATTTTCGCCCTGATCTCTATTTTCGATTACGTTCGGTCAATATTCATTTGCCGCCGTTGCGGAATAGAAAGGAAGATATTCCCGAGCTTGTTGAGCGGTTTGTGAAAGAAATATCTGAAAAAAACAAAATTCAATTCAGCGGCTTTACTGATGATGCAACCGAATTGTTAATGAGTTATAGCTGGCCAGGGAATATCCGGGAATTACGAAACGCCATCGAAAGCATGCTTGTCCTGGAAAGCGGAAAACGACTTGATGGTGACGACGTGAGAAAATATCTTCGTGATCAGCCCTCGGTGGTATCAGAGCGAAATCTGCCAGTTGTTTCAAACAAAACCGTTGAGCAAGCAGAACGTGAACTCATTTATCGCGCGTTGGTGGATCTAAAATCCAATATTATTGAAATGAAAGAACTGTTAACCGGACAGATATCCGGTTCGGGTGAATTGCAAGGCAACAATACACAGCCGCACAATGGCAACGGTGTTTTGACGATGGACGAAATGGAACGAAGGATGATTTCCAACTCGCTTGATCGGAATAAAGGAAATCGTCGGTTGGCGGCAAGAGAATTACATATCAGCGAGCGAACGCTGTACAGAAAAATAAAAGACTTTGGACTTCAATGAAAAACAAGAAAATGCGGTATGATAAAAGCGTTTTGTTACAGTGGCTGAGGGGACCAAAGTATCCTTTTTTTATTTCATTTTATTTTTCGTTTTTCATCATGCTCGTTGGATGTACTTATTCCTTCAAAGGTGGATCGGTTCCGCCACATTTGAAAACAATTGCGATTCCTATTGTTGAAGATCAAAGCGCATATGGCGACCCGACACTGAGAGATTCATTTACGAGGCAATTGGTGGATCGTTTTACAAACGACAATACGCTTCAATTAACGGACCGCAACACAGCCGATTCAATGCTCGAAGGCGTAGTAACAGATGTGAAAGATGCGCCATTGGTACTGCAAGGCAATGAACAGGTTACGCAGCGACGTATCACGGTTACGGTACGAATGACATTTCAGGATTTAAAACTTCGCAAGAAAGTATGGGAAAAGAGTTTTAGCAGTTGGGGAGATTATCCTTCAGGCGGGGGTTTGACACAGCGCAGCGAAGGTACAGCAGAAGCGGTCAAAAAATTAACGGAAGATATTCTTAACGAAACAGTCGCAGGATGGTAATATGACACTCGCAGTATTTTTCTTTAGGCAAGAAATTATAGAAAATCCGGCATTCTCGGATTTCGTTATGTATCTATATTTTATTTCATTGCTCATTTTATTCGCATTCGGTGCACACGGATTTGTGATGGTGTATCATTATATGAAACAGCGTGGCACCGTGAACATTCAGCCGCCTCTGAAGGAAACACCTGTTGTGACAATACAACTTCCGCTCTTCAACGAGCTGTACGTTACCAATCGGCTCATTGATGCGGTGTGCGCACTTGAATATCCCAAGGACAAATTAGAAGTGCAGGTGCTGGACGACTCAACAGACGAGACGATTGAGTTGGTGGCGAAGGCCGTCACTCACTATCGCGCTCTCGGATACGACATTAAACATATACAGAGAATAAACCGCGCCGGTTATAAAGCTGGTGCTCTGAAACATGGACTTGAAACCGCACGTGGTGAATTCGTAGCAATTTTCGATGCAGACTTTGTCCCCAACACAGATTTTCTGATTAAAACCATTCCTCATTTTTTCACTGACCCCAAAATTGGCGTCGTTCAAACGCGATGGGAACATATAAACCGTGAATATTCGATGCTCACCCGTGCACAGGCGTTTGCTCTCGATGGACACTTTGTTGTAGAGCAAGATGTGCGCAACAAAGCGGGATTCTTCATTCAGTTTAACGGCACGGGAGGTGTTTGGCGCAAGTCAACGATCCTTGATGCTGGAAACTGGCAATCGGATACATTGACAGAAGATTTAGACCTCAGTTACCGTGCACAACTTCGGGGCTGGAAGTTCAAATATCTCACCGACGTTACCTCACCGGCAGAATTACCGGCGGAAGTAAATGCTTTGAAGTCTCAACAATTTCGCTGGACGAAAGGAGCTATTGAAACCGCTCGCAAAATGATTCCAGAAGTATGGAAATCGAACATACCACTGCGCATTAAAATACACTCAACGTTCCATTTAACAAGCAACATTGTTTATCCGTTTATTGTTTTGGCCGGAATATTGAACGGCCCGCTCATTTTTATCAAACAACAAGGCGGGCATGAAATGTACTTTGCCATGATGTCGGTCTTTGTGATCGCATTCATCGGATCGTTCCTGTTTTATCTCATATCACAAAAAGCTGTTTATCCGGATTGGCGCCGGCGCATCATGCTTTTTCCCCTTTTTATGGCGGGTAGTATGGGGTTTGCTGTGAATAATTCACGCGCAGTGTTTGAAGGTTTATTTAAGCGTAAAAGCGAGTTTGTGAGAACGCCCAAATATGCTATTGAAGGAAAAAAAGACACATGGAAAAAGAATATATACGTCAGTAAAAAGAAATTCGACTGGGTAATAGCAATTGAAATTATTCTTGCTGTCTATTGCTTCTTCGGTGTGATTTCATCATTATACTATTTAGAGATAGCCGCAGTGCCGTTCCAGATGCTCTATTTTATGGGATTCACATGTGTATCGTGGCTTTCTGTTAGACATGCACTTGAGGCAAGAAAACTCCGTCAACAAACACAATGATCGACACAACTCAACAGCAGATTACTATCCTGGAAAAAAGAGTCGGAACTGACGCAAAGTCGCCGCTCTTTGCTCAATTAGCACACTACTATCTTGAGGCTCGTCGCGCACAAGAAGCATTGCGAATATGCGATGCCGGTCTTGCGAATTTTCCGTTTTATACCACCGGGCATCTTATTAAAGGCAAGGCACTCGTTGCATTAAATATGCAAGCGGAAGCACGCCGCGAATTTGAATTTGTACTTGATTTCTTGCCTAACAATGAGACGATAATAAAATTACTCGCGCAGATGCCGCCAACTGCGGAAGAAAGGCTTACTCTAGCACCGCAAGAAGCATCGCATAAAATAATTACACCTGAACCTAAGCCGCCTTCAAGAGAAGAATATAATTATCCAGTCTCCGCTCCTCCCGAAGTTCCATCAAGCCCGGAGCCGACATTTAATTTTGGCGGATTTGAACAAGCGGCGCCGGTGCCACAGCCGGAACCAACACCGATTGCATCACCGCCACAAAATTTCTTTGAGGAATTAACTCAAGCGCCCCCAGCAGTTCCAGCAGAAGATACATATGGTTTTGGACTAAACGCACCCCCAGTTGAAGAACCAGAGACATTTAAAACATCACCATTTTCTGAATTCAATTTTCCACAACCAGAACTATTAACTAATCCTGAAACACCGACCCCCTCAACAGAGTCGTTGGGAGGATTTGAATTTACGCCACCAACTTCCGATATCAACTTCTCTATGACTTCAGCGCCCCCGGAAGAAGAATCGTTCGAACACTATACTTCGAGGCGTACGAATGAGCTCTCTGGCGAGAACACGGTTACACTGGAAGATTATCTAACCAATAAAACTCCTGCAAGTCCACAAGAATTCACGCTGCCGGTGACGAGTTCACTTCCGACAGGTGTACAGGATAAGATAGAAGAACTTACTAACAAACTGCAAAGTGCCGGTAAGATTACACCCGTTATAAATTTTGCTCAGAAGGAAACACCTGCCGCATCCGAGCAAGATACACCGGCGGGCATGGGCTTTGTAACACCGACACTTGCGGAAATTTATGCAAAGCAGGGATGGTTTGATGATGCTATCAAAGCATATAGAACGCTTGCGCGTAGTAAACCAGCGGAAAAAGAACGATTTGAAAAACGAATTGCTGAGCTGGAAGAATTAAAGAAAAAAGCTGGAGGATAACAGGTTCATTCACTGCTTAGGTAAAACAGAGAACGTCCCATCAAAAACTGATAGGACGTTTTGTATTTATAAACCATCCAAAAAGATTAGAAACTATCAGAGATCACATTCTCTAAATGCAAAAACCCCAATCCAAGCCGGATCAGGGTTTTTATCAAAACATGTTTGATGCAGCTTACTTTATTTTATTGACGAACTTTGTCAATCTTGATTTCTGGTTGGAAGCATTATTCTTATGAATTGTGCCTCTGGCGCCAAGCTGGTCAAGGTACTTCACAGCGTTTTTCAAGGCTAAACTTGCTTCTTCTTTGGTTTTGGAAGAACGCACTTTTTTTATAAGTGTTTTTGCCTTTGAAAGACGATTTTTATTATTTTCTGCACGACTTGCGTATTGACGAACTCGTTTTACTGCTGATTTATGCTGTGGCATTCACTCATTCTCCTTTGTCCGAAATCAGGACAGGTTCCTGTTGCTTCAGTTTCTTTCTTCAGTAAATATAATTAAGAATTGCCAGATTTACAAAGTCTTTTTGTGATTGATTTGTGTGTTAAGAGTATGCAAAAAAATTCGCAAAATTTCTGCAGTAACTCCCCATATTTCATATTTACCGTAACTGTAAAAATAGACCCTCTTATTTTTACCGGAACGGTTCAGCTCCTCTACTCGTTCATTGCGTGGGTCAAGGAAGAACGATAACGGAACATTAAAAATCCCGGATACCTCTGTTTTGTTTAGCATGAAAGATGGAATTATTGGTAGAAAACCTACGACAGGAGTAATGCAAAAGCCACTTGGTGTACAGAAATCGTTGAGTAATCCAAGAACCTCAACAGAGCTCCGCGTCAATCCGATTTCTTCTTCTGCTTCTCGTAGCGCCGTATCTATGATGGTCGCGTCGATACTGTCCATTGTTCCGCCGGGAAAAGAGACTTGTCCTTTATGGTGTTCAACTTCTTCTGTCCGTTGAGTAAAGACGACGCTCATTTCGCCGTTTTGCATAAACAGCGGTACTAAAACACCTGCACGTATTAATGTATGATGGTTTAATTCTTCTCGATAAAAAGAAGAAAAGAACGAACGAACGTGAGCAAGTGTTATATCCTGCATGATATTGCACTTTCTAGTTTTCAAATTCCAACATCAGATTACATCCAGCGCCTGTTCAAAGTCCTTAATTAAATCGTCGATTCCCTCCACGCCGACAGAAATGCGTATCATCCCCGCCGTGACCCCATGCCGCTTCAGTTCTTTATCTGACATAAAGACATGCGACGAATACACAGGGATGCTCACAAGTGTTTCTACACCTCCGAGCGACATTGCATTGATAGCAACTTTAAGAGTATCACAAACCTTCGCCGCCGCTTCGACGGGTGAGTACCGTTTCGATGATTTAACCTCAATCGTAACCATTCCGCCAAAGCCGGTCATCTGCTTCTTTACAATTTGAAATTGAGGATGCGATGAAAGTCCCGGATAAATCACGCGAATCACTTTTTTATTTTTTTCCAGAGCCCGGGCAAGCGCAAAAGCGTTTTTGTTTTGGCGGTGAACACGAAGCTCAAACGTCTTCAGACTTCTGCCGAGCAAATATGCTGCAAACGGGTCGGCGCAACCGCCATGGTATTTTCCAAGCGCCCGAACCTGCTTAACAAAATCTTCCGTGCCTACAACAATTCCGGCAAGGATATCGGCGTGGCCTCCAAGGTATTTGGTGGCGCTTTCAGTAACGACATCAATGCCGAGTTTAATTGGATCCTGATTTATAACCGTTGCAAAGGTATTATCAATCATCGTCAGAATCGGATGATTCAATTTCTTTTCTGCTTTCTTGGTCTGACGCACAGCCTCGGCGATATCCACCACGGTAAGCGTTGGATTTGTCGGAGTTTCAATATAAACCAGGGTCGTTCGTTCGTCGGCGAGTTGAGCAATCTCTTCGAGATGATGAGGATCGATGAAACGTACACTTATATTTTGTTTCGGTAATTCATCGCGCATCCAACGGTACGTACCGCCGTATAAAGCAGGCGTGCTGATGATATTGTCGCCCGCTTTGGTCACTGTAAGAATTGCAGTGGTGATTGCCGCCATACCAGAGGCAAAGAGCGCAGCAGTTTCACCGTTCTCCATCAACGCAAGTTTTTCTTCTACATCGTGCACTGTTGGATTATGGTAGCGTGAATAGACGTATACAGATGGATCTCCTTTTGCGTACCGGACCGCATCATCGGATGTTTCAAATCGATATGTGGACGTTTGATAGATCGGAGTTGCAACCGGTCCCTTAAATGCGAATAGTTTATTTCCATGAATTGCCCGCGTGGCGATGGAAAGTTGTTGAGTAGCTTTCTTTTTCATAGTATTTATCCTCAATCTGAAATGCTTACAAATTTCTTTTACAGCTCTACCGGCTTTGTTGCGTGGTAATAATCTGAAAAAGAATTGTTCATATTATATTGATATAGTTACTCACGTATTCGTGCAATAATTCGTGCTGGAGAACTATCGGCATGAATTTTCAGCGGCAACGCTATCACCTCAAAATTATTTGCTGACATCAGTTTATCGAGATTGGTCAGGTTCTCAGCAATAAGCACATTGTTTTCTAAAAGCAATTTGTGGATTTCAAACGGCCGCCGATCCGGGGATGGTGAATCAATACAAACCATTTTCACATGCTGCTTGACGAACAATTGAGCAAGCTCTCTACTGATGGTTGGATAATCTGTAAAGTATTCTTTGCTCCCGAATAAACGGCTCATACCTGTATATAGCAATACGATGCTTTGGGGCTGAATAATCGATTCGTATTCTGTCGTCAGAAGGATGTTGTTCTTACCGACAGCATTCAGAATACATCCTCTGCCAATACATTGTTCCAGCGGAATTTCATTTAAAAACTTTTCGCTTTGTGTTAAGTGCATCGGTCCGTCAATATGTGTGCCTGTGTGCATAGATGCAGACAAGTGGAAACTGTTGAATCCATCCCGTATAAAATCGTTCACCCTTAGAAGGTGCGGCAGTTCATCACCAGGATAGACCGGCATCAAGTCTGTCATGGGAAGCGAGAGATCGATGAATGTATGCATCGTCGCGTTCATTTAGATACTACTTGCTTATAGTTTATACTGCGGACATTTCTTAGGTCTTGGTCTGGCACTGTTTTCCCGCCACAGCGTTTCGCACGTTGTGCATTCAATTGCTTGCGCCATTTGTTGTGTAACCATGTCCGCTAAACATTCTATGAATTTCGGGTGGTCGTTTAGTGCAGGCATGAGTTCGAATTGCTGAACGCCTCGTGTCATCGCATGTTTGCGTACATCGATATTGATTTCATGTAGTGTCTCTATATGGTCCGTTACAAACGCTATCGGGATAATGAGCAATTGCTTGCGACCTTCACATGCAAGTCGTTCTACTGTTTCGAGAAGAGACGGTTGAAGCCACTGCATTGGCCCGACTTTGCTTTGGAAACAAAGCGTATATGGAGATTTCCATTTTCCAAGCTCTACTACCCGGCGCACTGTTTCTTCAATGTGTAACTGATAGGGATCACCTTTTTGAATGTAACTCACAGGAACACCATGTGCGCTGAAAACGAGATCAATATCTGCCTGTGAGATATCAGAAAAGCGTACCAGCGATTTATTAATATTTTCAACAATCGCTTCCAGCAGTGCTGGATGATTTGGATAGCAGCATGCAAACCGTGTCGGAATATTCAACCCCTGTTTTTTTACCTGGCGATTCCAATCATTGATGCTGGAACCAGTTGTCGCTTGCGAATATTGCGGATAGAGTGGAATCAGAACTATCTGGTCGAAACCGTTGGTTTTTATTTCGAGCACGACCTCGTATGTCATCGGATGCCAGTACCGCATAGCGATAAATACTTGAGCATGAACACCTTGCTGAGCGAGACGAGTTTCGAGCGCGCTTGCCTGAAGGCGTGTGAGATCAAGAATGGGAGACTTACCGCCAATTACTTTATAGTTGTTTTGCACTTTTGGCGCACGCCTGCCCGATATCAATTTTGCTAAGGGCCTTCGTGCTAAAAATGCTAACGGAAAATTGATGATATCTGGATCCATAAAAAGATTAAAGAGAAACGGTTCAACCGTCTCCAACGAATCCGGTCCGCCAAGTTGAAAGAGAACAACTGCAATTTTTTTATGAACCATCAGCATTAAATTATCAGCGGCAGATATTCGCGATTCGTTGATTTTCGTCTCTCATCTTTAATCTTTCATTGATCAAGTGCAACGAATAAATTCAAATTTCCAGCTTCTTATGTATGGTACTGAACGCTTTCTTCTTTTACAGCCTGCACAAACGCTTTTGCATGCTCAACGGGAATGTCCGGTAAGATACCGTGGCCAAGATTGAAAATATGGCCGGGCCCTCTACCGAACTTTTCTAATATTTTCTTCACAGCTTCACGAATGCGCTCGGGCTGTGCATACAGCATTGTCGGATCAAGATTACCTTGGAGTGCCACATAGCCGCCTATCATCATTCTTGCTTTTGCGATATCGATTGACCAATCAAGCCCGACAACATCACAACCAGTATCGGCAATAGCTTCAATTGAATGACCACAGTCTTTGCAAAACACAATTGTTGGAGCACCATTCCGCTTGAGAAGGGTGAGAACCTGTTCTATATAACGGAGAGAGAATTCCTTAAATTCATCAGGCGGCAGTATGCCGCCCCACGTATCAAATATTTGCACTGCTTGTGCACCGGCTTCAATCTTTGCGCTTAGATACGATGCAACCGTGCGTGCAAGTTTGTCGAGCAACGCATGCGCATCTTTTGGATTGGAATAAATGAGCTCCTTCACCGCACGGAAATTCTTTGATCCTTTTCCTTCTACCATATATGTCGCAAGCGTCCATGGCGATCCTGCAAACCCTATAAGTGGTACGCGGTTATTTAAATTTTTCCGTGTGAGCCGCAGTGCATCCATTATATACTTTAGTTCGCGATTCGGATCCGGCACGGTAAGTTTGTCAATATCTGCCCGTGAACGGATTGGATTCTCAAAACGTGGACCACCCTTCCCCTCATCAACGAATAATTTCATGCCCATCGCTTCCGGCACAACAAGAATATCCGAGAAGATAATACAAGCATCAACTCCGATTATGTCTACTGGCTGAATGGAGACCTCTGCTGCAAGTTCTGGTGTTTTGCACAATGTGAGAAAGTCTACTTTTGCACGAATAGCGCGGTATTCGGGTAGATAACGCCCTGCTTGACGCATCATCCACACAGGCGTCCGCTCCACATGTTCCCGGCGGCAAGCGCGAAGAAATAAGTCATTGGTCATTCGTTCATAACCTTTTTATATAAACGGAGCATCAATTGAAAACTCCGGCATACAGCATTTTTAATCATTCATTATGAAGCACCATCATGCTCTACAATTCCCTGAACCAAGCTCTCAGCTGTTTGCTGTTTGGCGACAACATGAATTTCTAATCCCGCTTCTTTCGCTGACTCTGAGGTTGTCGGTCCGATAACAGCAACTAAAACGCCCCGTAATATTTCAACTCCAAACAGTTCCACAAAATTACGAACACTTGACGGACTAAAAAACGTTATGATGTTGATTTTTCCATCTGATAAAAAAGTGCGAACTTGTTCGAGGTTCTCCGATTCCGGGATAACGGTTTTATAGGTTACTATTTCATCAACAAGAGCACCGAGTGATCGCAGTTCCTTCGGCAAGACATCGCATGCAATACTGCTTTTAGGGAATAGAAAATGCTGTCCCAAAATACTCTGTCCATAGAACGAATGTGCCAGATTTTCTGCAGAATGTTTTTGAGGAATCGGCTGCACAGAAAATCCACTTGCCTCTAATAATGACTTAGTTTTTTCGCCGACTGCATACAGATTTCGCGTGGCCAGCGTATTCAATGTCTGCGGACGTATGAGACGAATCCTGTGGACGAATTTCTCAACAGTGTTCTTACTTGTAAAGCATACACTGTCATATTCAGCAAGCTTCCAAATTGCTGCATCGCATTCATCCCACGAATCCGGATCAACAATCTCTATTGTAGGAAGACAGATTACGGACGCCCCTCGGGATTCGAGCATGCCCTGAATCTCCGAGCTTGCATTTTTTGAACGTGTTACGAGTATTGTCTTTCCAGAAAGTTCCAAGTTAGTATGATTCAGGATATTTGCCTGATTTCCTCTAAAATTTCTTTTCCACCTCGATCAAATAATTCTTTTGCTAAATCAAATCCTGTTTGTTCAGCATTTAAAATTGTTCCTATTTTTTTCCCCCTCATAATTTGTTTTCCATCTAAACTTCCAATTACTGCATCGAGATGAATGTCATTTCCTATAATTTGTCCAAATGCACCGATAGGAATTTGGCATCCGCCTTCGAG
>Ga0182027_10002141_pt1 | contig 32237 bp, 28 predicted proteins | sample 712E1DmetaG_FD_121300 | JGI IMG/M metagenome (GOLD analysis project Ga0182027, IMG submission 121300) | Permafrost microbial communities from Stordalen Mire, Sweden - 712E1D metaG (Illumina Assembly) | ecosystem: Environmental > Terrestrial > Soil > Wetlands > Permafrost | place: Sweden...
CACCTGGCGCTGGCCGGCGGCTACACGCCCTACGGCTTCCTGGTGGCCACCTTTACCGGCCGCTTCCAATGGAAGCCGGGCAACGGCCCCTTCACCTTCAACTTCATCCGCGATCCCCTGAAGGACACACAACTCTCCTACGCCGGACTGCGCGATCCCAGCGGGAACACCCTCGGCACCCTGGGGCAGATCTGGGGGGGCGTCGTACAGAACCAAGGCAATGTGCAGTATTCCAGGGGCGATGCGCAGTCGGGATTCTACCTGGGGGCAGGCGGCCAGTACATCACCGGCTACCACGTCCTGACCAACAGACGCTTCGACGGCTCCGGGGGCGCGTATTGGCGCCTACTGACCTCGCCGGAATACGGCAACCTGAGCATTGGCGCGAACTTCTTCGGGATGCACTACGCGCACAACCTGCAGGCCTTTACTCATGGCATGGGCGGCTACTTCAGTCCACAGGCCTACTTCCTGGCCAACGTCCCGTTCACATGGGCCGCCCACAGCGGAACCCGCTGGCACTACAACATCCTGGGCAGCCTGGGCGTGCAGGCTTTTCAGACAGACGCGACGCCGTTGTGGCCGCTTGCGGTGGATAAAGCGCTCGAGACGAGCATGAACAACGCGATGCTGCCGGCCAAGACCAGCGTAGGTCCCAACTTCGATCTGCGCGGCCAGGTGGCTTACCAGATCAGTCCGCACTGGTTTGCCGGAGGATTCGTCAGCGCCAACAACTCCCGCAACTACGACAGCGTTTCGGCCGGGTTCTCGATCCATTACCTCTTCCGCGCGCAACCTTCCACGGTGGCCGGCCCAACCGGGCTGTTCCCCTTCGAAGGCCAGCATCCGCCATTCGACGGCATGCGCCCGTTCACGGTGCCATAGAACCGATATTGGCCAGAGTTGCCGTGGGTGTATCTACGGGGTATAGGGACGCCTGCCGCGCTGGAAGTAGTCCACGGCACTATAGTCGGCCTGGCCGCTTCCGTCCGTGAAGTGCGTGAACGACTCAACTCGCAACCTTCCATCGGCCTCCAGCGAGAGCGAGATCTCGACCTGATCGAAACTGTTATGCTTCTTCGCCACCAGCCTGCTTACGTCTTGTGCGTCGACGCTTGAAGCAAAGCCTTTCGCCTTGATCGTGCCCCAGTCGCAGGCTGTTGGATGACACCGGCCGTAGGGGTGGATTTTCATTCCCTTGACGACAATCTCCACGATCCCCCGCGTATTTGGGTCGACATTCTGCCAGTCTCCGTTGAGGCGGCTCGCTCCCACCGTTGGGGAATCCTGCGCCCGCAGAGCGGCGGTACTGAAACATCCAAAAGCGACGGCCGCGATTGCAATGAAGATCGGCATTACGCGCACAACCAAGCCGACGATTGAAAAACCGCGCTTCCTACTCACGGAGGACACTACTGGGACTTTCATCTCGATCTCCCACCTTTGAGAAAGTGTATTCGTGGCCGTACCCCAATCGCAACTTGATTAAAATCAGGCCGGATCACACGCGGCGCAGCGGTTTCTGCATGGGCACCACCTGCACGGTGACGTCGCGGATCTCGGAGAGGAAGCGGTTGAGCACCGACATTAAGAAGGTTACCTGGTCCACAGCTTAACAGTTACACGTACCGTTAACTGCCGTTTCCAGGATATGTTTACCTTGATTCTGCAATCACAAATCAAACGGGAGAGTACGAATGTCCACCACGAAGTTTCGACGCTATATCTTTCCGGTGGCAGTTTTTTTACCGCTTGGCTTTCGGTTCCCACGTCCTTCGCTGCCAGTCCGGCCAAAGAAACCAAGAAGGCGGCTTCGGCACCCGCGCCGCTGGCCCCTGGGGCCTGCTTCGGATTGAAGCTGCCGGGAGAGACACCGGAGCTGTTCGCTCCCGGCATCATCTCCATCCCCGGCCGCAATACAGGCCACCTGGCCTTTTCAACCGATGGGCAGGAATGTTATTTCACCGTCTTTGATTTCGATGATAAGAAAGGCTACAACAACAGCCGGATGCTCTTCACACGTTATCAAAATGGCGCATGGACGCCTCCGGCTCCCGTGACCTTCGTAAGCGGCAAGGAAAACTTTGAGCCGTTATTTTCCCGTGACGGCAACCGTTTGTACTTCGGAGTGAGAAATTCACCCACCGACACGGATTTCTGGACGGTTCATCGCGCTTCGCGTAATGAGGGATGGAAGGATCCGCAGCCGCTTCCTGCGCCATTCAACTCGCCCAAAGAAGAGTGGAATCTGGCGCAGGCGGCCGACGGCACCATGTATTTTGCATCGGGACGCGATGGCGGAATGGGAGGCCTGGACATCTATCGGACGGTCTCCAAGCCCGGCCAGCCTTTGCAGGTGGAGAATTTGGGAGCGCCGGTCAACTCCGAATTCGACGACGGCGATCCGGGCATCTCACCGGATGGCAAGACGCTGGTCTTCTACTCGGTGCCCAATCGTCCGGGCGTGACGAGCAGGTCGTCAGATCTCTTCATTTGTTTCGATAACGGACACGGCGGCTGGACGACGCCAGTCAACATGGGCGAGGGATTCAATACTCCGGGCGATGAGTTTGCCGCCACTTTCTCGCAGGATGGCCGAGTGCTTTTCTTTGCGCGTTTCGATGGAAAGCATGGCGACGTTTATTGGGTTTCCACCGCCGCGCTGGAAAGCTTTCGGAAGCTTTCCCATTGAATGTTGGCATTGAGGTAATAAATCATGAAGTCATTCTGTAGTTTTCCATTGGGAGCTCGCCTGTTTTTCTCGCGAGGCCTCTTTGTAATTCTCTGTGTTGCGATCGTTGGCTTGGCATCACGCGTCTCAATTCATGCCAGTGAGCAGCCGCTGGCTAAGGGCGCGGTGATTTCGCGCGTGGTGTGCATCGACCACCCGGAACAGAGCTATGCGCTGTACCTTCCTTCGAACTATAGTCCAGAGGGCAAGTGGCCAATCCTGTACATCTTCGATCCAGCGGCGCGCGGCAGCATGCCGGTCATGCTGGCAAAGGATGCAGCCGAAAAATACGGCTACATCGTGATGGGCTCAAACAACTCTCGAAACGGTCCGCCGAAACCCGAACTCGACGCTGCTATTGCGATTTGGAATGACTCGCATCTCCGTTTCACGATTGACGATCGCCGCGTGTATTTTGCGGGTCTCTCCGGCGGGGCGCGCCTGGCAACTGCCTTGGCGCTCCGGTGCCAAGATTGCGCCGCAGGCGTGATTTCCAATGGCGCGGGGTTTCCTTTGGAACAACATCCCTCTGCTCAAACGCACTTCAGCTACTTCGAGACGATTGGCATGTCGGATTTCAATTATCCGGAAGCAGTTGTACTCGCGCAACAACTCGATCAACTTGATTTGCCGCATCGGCTGCGCCGCTTCGATGGATCCCATGAATGGGCGCCTGCGGAAGTTTGGTCCGAGGCGCTGGCCTGGATGAATCTTCTGGCAATGAGGCAAGATCGCCTCGCGCGCGACCCCAAATTCATTTCGCAACAATTCGAAGCCGAAACCCAGCGAGCACAAGAGCTCGAGAAACGCGGTGACATCTACGCTGCCTGGCAGGAATATCGCGGCGTAGCCAGCGACTTCGCGGGTCTCCGGGATGTTGCATCCATCACGAATCATGCCGAAGAGCTGAATCATTCTCCTTCCCTGCATAACGCTGAAAAGCAGGAAAAGGAGGATTTCAAAGAGCAGCAACGTCTCGCAGGACCGATTGTTTCGGGCATAGCAGCGCTCGCTGAAGGCGGTGGCGACCAGGCTGAGATTCGCCATCAGTCGCAGGGGCAGATCACCGGATTACGGGACGCCAAGGAGCGCGAGCTAAATGCACGACCAATTTATTCGGGCACGGCAGCGCTCGCTGAAGATGGTGGAGACCAAGCCGAGATTCGACATCAGTTGCACGGGCAGATCGCCGCATTACGGGACGCCAAGGAACGCGAGCGAAATGAGAATCGGCGCTGCGTCCTGGGGCGAGCATTGGGGCAGGTACTTACTGAAACTTATGAGTCAGCGGAAGATCGCATGCGCGCCGGCGACACCACCAGTGCATCCATCTATTTCGAACTTGCAAGTGAAGCCTTGCCGAAGGAGCCGTGGCTGCAGATCGAAATAGCTCGGGCGCAGGCTCAATTGGGCCACAAGAAGGATGCACTCAACGCGCTGGGCCGAACGCGAGGAATGGGATTGAATGCCGAATCGCTTCGAGGTGTTTTTCGCGACAACGCCGAGTTTGCACGCTATCGCGACGACCCTGATTTCCTGAAGCTTCTTGAGGATTCCAGCGTTAAACACTGACCTTCGTTTATCGCTTCATCGCGGTCATCGCCCGCGATTGGCAGCGTTGAGATTCTGATGCCGCGGAGAGTATGTATCCGCAATAACGGCCGGAGTTGCTGGACCACAACTGTGAACATGGGCGAGGGATTCAATACGCCGGGAGACGAGTTTGCCGCCACTTTCTCGCAGGATGGGCGGGTTCTCTTCTTTGCGCGTTTCGATGGAAAGCAGGGCAGCGTTTACTGGGTTTCTACCAAGGCATTGGAACGCTTTCGGAAGCTTTCCCACTGATATCGCTTCCAGCTTGCACCGGACACGGTTGCAAATCAAGAAGTGGCCGATTCAGACCCGGCGCAGCGGCTTCTGCATGGGCACCACCTGCACGGTGACGTCGCGGACCTCGGAGAGGAAGCGGTTGAGCACCGAGCCGCCGAGCAGAATATCCCAGCGCGAACGGACCGATTGGCCGAAGACCACATGGGAGATGTTCTCCTGCTGGGCAAAGCGTATGAGAGCGTCGGAGACGTTGCGGTCGGTGAGCGAAACGACCTTGGCGCCCAGGTCGCGAGCCATGCGCTGGTACTCCTCCAGCCGGTGGTAGGCTTCGGGGTCGCCGTGGCCTTTGTCGTCGGGGCGGGCGACGTAGACGGCGTACCAGTTGCTGGCCAGGCGGCCGGCCACGCGTGCGCCCACGCGCAGCAGCCGCTCGGTGCCTGGACGGGTGCTGAGGCACACCATCACCTTTTCCGGCATCGGCGCCTGCTCCAGACCCTGAGTGCGGCGGTATTCGGCGGCGCGATTGCCCACCTGCTCGGCGGTGGTGCGCAGAGCCAGTTCGCGCAGCATGCTCAGATTACCTTTGCGGAAGAAGTTGGCCAGCGATTGCTCCACCTTCTCCGGAGCGTAGATCTTGCCTAGTCGCAGGCGCGAACGCAGCTCCTCCACGGTCAAGTCGATATTGATTACCTCGTCGGCGCGCTTGAGAAAGCTGTCGGGAATGGTCTCGCGGATGACGGTGTTTGCGGAGCGGCTGACGGCGTCGTTCAGCGTCTCCAGGTGCTGAATGTTAACCGCAGTCATCACGTTGATGCCGGCATCGAGCAGTTCCAGCACATCTTCGTAGCGCTTGCGGTTCTTGCTGCCGGGGACGTTGGTGTGGGCCAGCTCGTCAACGATAACGGTGTGGGGATGGCGGGCCAGGATGGCGTCAACGTCCATCTCTTTCAGATTGACGCCGTGGTAGGGAATGACGCGCTGGGGCACAATCTCCAGGTCGCGAATCCGGGACTCGGTTTCCTTGCGCCCGTGAGATTCCACCAGGCCGATTACCACGTCAACGCTCTGCTGGTGCTTCATCAAATAGGCGTCGTTGAGCATGTGGTAGGTTTTGCCCACGCCAGGCGCCGCCCCGATGTAGACGCGGAGCTTGGCAAGTTCCGGCTTTTTCTCCAGTACGATCTCGGCCATAGCTCAGCCCACCTCGACGGGATGATGGATGGCTTCAGCCAAAGCTACGGGAAGAGTGAACCGGAAAGTAGTTCCGTGGCCCAAGCGGCTCTCGACGGCGATCTGTCCGCCCAGCGACTCGACCAGGCGACGGACCAGCGCCAGCCCCAGGCCGGTGCCGCTCTCAGAGAATGGATTGAAGCGATCGAAGATGGTGCTCAACCGCTCCGCCTCAATGCCGCGGCCGGTATCGCGCACGGTGAACTGCACGAAATCCGTGATCTCTTCGGCGGCCAGCAGAATCTCGCCCTCGGGCGGAGTGTAGCGAAGTGCATTCGACAGCAGGTTGTCTAGGATGGAGCGCAGCGCCCTCCGGTCGGCCTCGACAACGGAGAGGTCGGCATAGGCGCTCACCTCTACCCGGATGCGCTTATGCGTGGCCTCGTCGCAATAACGGTCGCGGGCCTCGCTCAGGGCCTGGAGCGGGTGCAGCCGCTCGAGTTTGAGCTCACGCTTGCCGGTATCCAGTTCGGCCACTTCGATCAGGTCGCCCATCAGATCGTCCAGCTTCTCCGACTCGTGTCCAGCCTCGGCCACCAGTTCAGCTTGCAGCGGCAGCAACTCCCCGCCGAAGCCCTGGCCCAGGGCGTAGAGGCCGCGGCGCAAGCGCAGCAGCGGGTCGCGCAGCTTGCGGCTGGCCACGGTGATGAACTGGGTCTTGAAGCGGTCGGTGTCCTGCAGGCTGGTCACGTCTTCCAGCGTGGTTACCGTGCCCAGCAGCCGCCCCTCGGAGTCGCGCATGGGCGTGGTGCGCAGGCGGTAGCTGCGCTCCAGCTTGCCGATGCGCATGGGCAGCATGGATGCTTCGTCTTCAGTGGCCACAGCTTTCTGCATGGAGACGGCATCGTGAATGGCGTTCAGGATCTTGTCGCCGCCGGGGGTATTCGTCAACGCCATGCGGTCAGTGGCGGCATCGCCCAAAAGCTCGGCAGCGGACTGGTTCACCTTGAGCACATGGCCTTTGCCGTCGGTGACGATGATGGGCTCGAAGATGGATTGCAGCACGGCGTCGGAGAGTTGAAACTCCATCTGGCGGCGTCCGGCCTCGGTGTCGCGCAGTTCGCGCAGCCGGACCGCGATCCGGTTCAACTCGCTGGCAATAATGCCGAAATCGTCGCGGCTGCTCCACTCCACACGGTGCTCCAGGTTGCCCTGGGCAATTCTGTGGGCATCGCGAGCCAGCATGCGGATGGGTCGCAGAACGAAATATACGGTCCCCACCTCAATCACCACCGCTGCGAAGACGAAGATGTATGCGATTCTGGACTGTCCCGCTGCCGCCAGAGCGCTGTGCGTGGCAGCCACCAGCCCCACTGTCAGGCAGGCAAGCAGCACGCAGCCGAGAATCAATCGCTGGGAAAGGTTGAGCATCGCCCGGTCTCCGTGCCGGCAAAGGGTACTTAATCATTCTCGCGGAAACGGCTCGAACACGCAAAGAGCATGTTTCAGTTTTACGGAATCCGGCAGACGGTGAGGGCCTGATTGTGCCAGCGGCAGGCCAGCCCCGTCGGCGGAGGATAGGTGACCAGCACCCAGTCCACGCCAAACTCCGTCTTCAGCCGTTCGAAGTCCGCAAGCTGGAAGCTGGACCAGCCCTGCTGGGCCTCCAACTGCCGCTTCCAGGCCGGACCCAGCTCGGGCACCTTGGTGACCACAGAGGTGTCTTTAATGCCATCGGCCAACTGGCTACGCTCCGCCAGCGCGCGAAAGCTGTGATAGTCCTCGCCGGGGGCGGCCATGTACATAGGGTTCAGGGCGAAATACGCATCCTGGGGCGTATTGCGCCTGATCCAGTCGAAGGCTTGCAGCCAGGGGTTGGAGGATACGACGCAAGGAAGCTCAATGTGCGGAGTTGCGGCGAAGAGTTGCCGTTGCGCCAGGAACATGCTGCCATTGGCGACTGCCAGAAAGATCGTCCAGCGCCAGAGCCGCACCTTGAGCACGTATCTGCCCAGATAGGCTCCGCCGATCAACGTCATGAAGACATAGACCAGATGCAGGTAGCGCATCGGTTCCAGGGCGCTGAGTCCAATCAGCGCCTGAGGCCCCAGGATGACCATGGCTACCGCCTGCTGAAAAACGCCGTAAAGGAGAATCGCGGTTGTGAAACGCGCCAGCTTGACCTCGCCGTGTTTGGCGGCGATGCGGGCCACCAGCCAGAACAGCAGCAGCGGCGCAATGGCTCCCAGCCACTCGTACCACTCCCATTCGTAAAGGCGAAACCAGTGCCGGCTGTGCAATGCTTCAAGCCAGGGTTGCGATGGGGGACCGAAGATCCATCCGAATGGAACAATCGCGGCAACGGGGGCCGCCTCTTTGGTAAGCAGCCTCGCGCGCAGTGCGCAAAGCCGTTTGCGCAGAGGTTCACAGAGCGTAAGCGCCAGAAAGCAACAGAATGAAATGCCCAGAGCGCCCATCATCGGGTGCAGCACGAAGGCCAACCCAAGCAACGGTATTGCCTGCCATCGTTTCCCGGCCAGAATCCGCGAGACGGCAAGCAAGATCAGTGCGGTGGCCGGATTGCGCGGGTGCAGGTGCTGATCCATGATGTAAAGCGCCGTTCCCGCCACCGGCAGAGTGAACATGGCGGCCACCATGGCAACTCCGGCCCAACGGGCGGCGGCATCCTGAAAGAGCAGGCGGACAATGCTCCAGCAGGCCCAGAGGACCAGCAGGATGGAGATCGATTGCCATAGAAGCTCCGCCCAAGGCACCGGGATTCCGGTCCACCGCACAAAGTGCGCCATCCATGTATCGAAGACGCTGGTGCGCATTTGCAATTTGAAGAAGGCCGCGTCATGAGGAAAGAGAGCCGGATTCAGGTCCGCCTTGACGGCGGTCAGGTAGACGCTATCGTCTTCGATGCCGGGGTGGTACCCCATGACGCCAAAGCCAAGCAACGAGAACGCCAAAATGAACAAGATGTTGCGCTTATGGAAACTGTACACGTGATTTGACCCTTACACCTCATTCAGAATGTCCGTTGATGCGGCAGAGTCTGCAATCCGTTTGCGCGGGCGGCCAGGAGGAAGACAGCCTCGCCTCGTAAACTGGATATTCAGCGCATCGTCTAAATGGGTAGGAAACGCAAGAGCATTTCTGCGCCCCAATGGACATCTGACTAGCTTTCGGCAAACTATAATTCAAATTGTAGTGGACGCAAGCGGGCAGTGCCTTTTCGGGTCGAATGTAGAGGAATAGTACAGTGGCAGATCGTTCGTGGGCGCTCCGCGGTTGAGGTCAACCCGGAATCTGAAGGCAGTAAAGGATCACTAAATGAAGCTACGGACGATGCGGGCCGTCGATTACTGGATCGGCATACCGCTGTGCTTTCTCTGCACGTTGTGGTTGCGCCTCTGGGGCAAGCCCAAAGGTCCGCAAACCCCGCAACGCCTACTCTTTGTCGAGCTGTCTGAGATGGGCAGCACGGTCATCGCCAATCCTGCCATGCAGAAGGCGAAAGACGCGCTGGACGCGGAGATTTTTTTCCTCATCTTCGAGCGCAATGCGGACAGTCTGCGCCTGTTAAACACGGTTTCTGAAGCCAACATCATCACCATCCGCCAAACCGGCTTGTTAGTCCTGGCGCTCGATTCGCTCCGCTTCCTACTCCGGGCGCGCAAAGCGAAGATCGACACGGTTGTGGATCTGGAGCTGTTCTCGCGTTACTCCGCTTTACTCACCGGCCTGTCCGGGGCCGTGCGGCGCGTGGGTTTCTACCGCTTCCACTGCGAGGGTCTTTACCGTGGCGATATGCTGACGCACCGCGTGAACTACAACGGCCACATCCACATCGCCAAGAACTTTGTTTGCATGATCAACGCACTGCTCTCTCCTGAGCCGCAGGTGCCATACTCCAAGACCTATGTCTCCGACGACGAAATCCGCGTGCCGGTCAAGGATGTTCCGGAAGGCGAGCTGGAGTATGTACGCGGGCTGGTGCGCGAGGTCTATCCCAAGTACGAGCCGGGCTATCACCGCATCGTGCTGATCAACCCCAACAGCTCCGAGTTGCTGCCGCAGCGGCGCTGGTCTCAGGACAACTTTGCCGCGCTGGCCGAGATGGTGGCGCGCGAGTGGGACGATGCCCTGGTGCTGATCACTGGCTCCCTGAGTGAGCGGGACGAAGCCCTCCGCATGCAGAATGCCATCGGCCATCCCCGTTTTCGCAGCTTTGCCGGAATGCACAAGTTGATGGCCCTTCCTGCGCTTTATAACATTGCGACGGTCCTGGTCACCAACGACAGCGGCCCGGCCCACTTCTCAGCCATCACGCCGATTCGTTCCATCGTCCTGTTTGGCCCGGAGACGCCCAAGCTCTACGGCAGTCTAGGCAACACGGAGTCCATTACCGCCGAGCTCTCCTGTTCGCCCTGCGTTACCGCCTCCAACCAGAAGAACTCGGCCTGCAACGACGCAGTCTGCATGCGCATGATTACTCCGGAGCGCGTGTTTGAGTCGGTTCGCTGCATTATGAATGGAGAGGAAAGTCCGCGTCCAGACCTGGTTCACATCGCGGTCGAAGCTTCTCTGCGACTGTAGGGTTTGTTCCCTAGGCCGTCTCGAATAAAAGAAGGGTACGGGTCTCGGCCTGTATTCTTCCGTGTTTGTGGCTTCCGGATAAATCCCGCCAGTCCTACATGGCCGGCAGCAGCGCCCGCAGCAGCAGGAATGCGCCGACTCCGGCGAAAAATACCAGCGCCATGCGGATACCGGGTTCGCGGTTGACCTCGGGCACCAGATCGGTGGCGGCTACGTAAAGGGCTACGCCAGCCGAGATGGGCAGTCCGTACATCACCAGGCCCGGAACCAGCCCAATGACGAATACGCCGATCAGTGTTGCTCCGGCCAGCGCAACTGCGGAATATAAAGCCGCGGAGCGGCTGCGCCCGCTGGCCAGCATCACAGAGGCCATGGTGAAGCCTTCCGGCGCCTTGTGCAGAAAAATCGCCAGGAAGATCAGCCAGCCCAGCCAGTTGGAGACCACAAAGCCGGAGCCGATGGCTACGCCGTCGAAGAGCGCATGGACGCCGAGGCCGGCCATGACTGAGTTGCAGGTATGCCGGGAGACGAACTCGCCCCGGTGCGTCTCCTCGCCGTAATGGAAGTGCGCGTTGATGGTGTGCTCCAGCAGATGGATCACGCAATAACCCGCCATAATGAGGACCGGGCCCAGGCGCGGGCTGAGGCGCAGGCCTTCGGGCATCATCTCCAGCAGAGCTGTGGCGACCAAAAAGCCGGCGCCCAGTGCCACAAAGTAGCGCAGGTAGCGCTCCACGCCGCGGGCGCGCACCAGCACCAGCCCGCCAGCTACGTCAGCCAGCGAGGCAATCGCGCCGAGAATGAGGGAGAGCTTCAGCATTTGCCTCTACCCGCTGTGCCGGATGTGCATCACATCCCCATCCTGCACGACGTATTCCTTGCCTTCAAGCCGCAACGTGCCCTTGGCCCGCGCAGCCGCCTCGGAGCCAGCAGCCAACAGGTTGTCCCAGCGGATGGTCTCGGCGCGAATAAAGTGATGTTCGAGGTCGGAGTGAATGGCTCCTGCACCCTGAGGCGCCTTCGAGCCTACCGGGATGGTCCAGGCGCGGCACTCGTCCTCACCGGCGGTGAAGAAGCTGATAAGTCCCAGCAACTCGTAGCTCTTGCGGATCAGCCGCACCAGGCCGCTTTCGTGCAGGCCATAGCTGCCCAGAAACTCCGCCGCCTCTTCGTCGTCCATCTCAGCCAGCTCAGCTTCTACCTTGCCGCAGATAGCTGTTGCGCCCGCATTCGGCCGGCGGGCGACTTCGTCCAGCTTAAAGCGGCTCACCGCCGCCTCCAGGTCCGTGCCCAGCGTGGTGCTTTCGCCGATGTTCAGCGCGTAGAGGATGGGCTTCTGCGAGAGGAACATGAAGCCCTTGATGAGCTTCTTCTCCTCGGGCGTCATCTCCAGTTCGCGCAGCGGCAGCTCCTTTTCCAGCGCCTCTTTCGACCGCAGCAGCAGCGCATGTTCGCGCTCCAGGTCGGCGGTGCGCTGTTTTCTCAGGTCCTTCTCGACGCGCTCCAACCGCTTCTCGATTTGCGTCAGGTCGCTGACCATCAGGTCGAACTCGACGTTCCGGATGTCGCGCAGGGGATCGATGGGGCCGACATGGGGAATGGAGTCGTCTTCAAAGGCGCGCAACACGTGAATCAGCGCGTCCACCTGGCGCAGACTGGTCAGGAACGCGGTCTCTTTGAGCGCCTCCTGCCCGATGGCTGCCACATCTACATATTCCACTGAGGCGTACGTGGTCTTTTTCGGCGAGTAGAGGGCGGAGAGTTTGTCCAGCCGCTCGTCGGGCACCCGCGCTACGCCGATATGCTCCTGGCGCGAGTGGCCGCGGTCGTCGAGCCTGGCCTTGGTCAGAATCTTGAACAGCGATGTCTTGCCTACCTGCGGCAGGCCGATGATGCCAGTTTTCATGCACTTCCCATGGTGGCCCCGGCAGGATAAAACGCGGACGCGAGGACCACTTCGATGATACAGGAGCAGGGAACAGGGATTAGGGAGTAAGAGCAGGAATAGAAGTCGTGCGCCTCAGGTATCGTCCGCCGTGGCGGACGATACCTGGGATAGCATGAACGATTGTCGGCTGCTCATGAACGGAAAACAGCGGCTACGAGTTGCGCTTGAGCGCCCTCTTCAATACCGCTTCCAGCCCCGCCTTTACCTCGGCGTACTCGCCCGGTGAGATCGTGCCGGAGGCCTTTTCACTCTCCAGGGCAAACAGTTCTTCCTTGAGGATGTTCAACAGTGCTGCGTTTCTGTCTGCAGGCGCGGCTGAAGGCGAAATCCCAGTTGGAGTCTTGGAACCGGCCACTGCGTTCGTGGCTGGTCGTGGCGCGCCAGTCAAGGCGGCCTGCTTGCGCAGCAGGATGGCCGCGGCGGCCGCCAGCAACAGCGCAAAGCCAGCCAAGATCCAACCTTTGTATTTAGTCAACGGATCGGGAGTGCCGATGGGGTTGCCGATGCCGCCACCGGGTTGGTTGCCTGGGGCGCCAGCGGCCTGGCTGCCCTGTGCGCCCTGATCTTCCCGCGGCATCGATCCGCTGCCGGAGACGGTGAATTCAAGCGCTTTGCCGGGGAGCGCGTTCCTGGCCACAAAAGTTTGAAAGCCGGGATCTTGCGGCGCGGATTGGAAGACCGATCCCGCGCCCGAGGCAAAGGTCATGCTCTTGGGTAGCACTACCCACAGGGTTCTGGCCGGTATCGACATCTGAGGATGAAAGGTGAACTTGCCGCTCGTGTAGGGCACCTCATATTCGATTTGAAAGAGCGTGCCTTTCTCACCGTCGTCGGGCTGGATGGGGAAGTTGATGGCGTAGTGGCCCTTAGGCCCGTCGGGGTCCAGCTTGACCGTGGTGGGCAGGCTGCTCGGGCCGGGCCGCTGCGCGGAGACGCCGTCCACTACCGCTTCGGCCGGCAGCACAAGCTCAAAGGAGCGCGGGCTCCATTGGGTACGGAGCGGCATGCTGGAGTTGTGAATGGAGTAGCGTTCGACGACCCGAAGCTGCCCGTTGCTGGCCTCGATAACACCCACCACATCCTCGTCGATGACGACCCCATCGACTTTTGCGGCCACGTCGTAAACCGTGATGTCGCCGGGCGCTCCACCCTGGGGCGCGGCGATGAAGTAACCGGCGCCCTGATGAGTTGCCTGCACCAGAGCGGGTCCGTTGACAGCGGCATTCAATGAGTAATGTCCGTGGGCATCGCTGGTTGTGCGGGCTATCTCGCTCATACCGGTCATTGGGTTTACCAGCACAACCGTGTCGCCGGACGCGGGCTTGCCGGTGGTCTTGTTGGTCACCGTGCCAGTGATGGGAGCGGCCTGTGCGAGCGCGCCCGCGAAGAGCAGGGTCAATACAGCGGTGCGGAAAACAAAATGGGTCGATTTCATGGTCGTCACAGAATCCTATAGGAGTGAAGTGGGTTAGTCAGTTAATAAAAGCAACCGCAGGTCCTTCGACTCTCCTTCCCCTTCGCCAAGCTCAGGGTCAGGGTTGCTCAGGATGACAGCCCCTATAAGAGTTCTTGGTATCCCAGGTCTCAAAAGCGAGACCTGGGGCACCAAGCATCTATGGGAGTTTAGGCCTGCTGCAAATGCTCGATCTCGGCCATCAACAGTGTCGTTTCGTTTTCAAGCTGCGCGCGCTGGGCTACGAAATCCTCTTCAGGATACTTGCCGGCGCGGTACTCGAAGTTCAGGTCGCGCAGGTTCTCGTAAAGCTGGTCCTTGCGCTCCAGTAGATAGTCCAGGCGGGTCTTCTCGCGCTGGCTGGCGAAGACATTCTCCGGCCAGAAGGTGTAAAAGACGAGCGCGAGCGCCAGCAGCGCGCCGCAGATGAGGCCCAGCGATTCAGTCATGGCTCAAATACCTCCGTCATCGCCCGTTTCCCGGCGGATTTTTTCGCGCAGCGCATCGGTGGCCGGGTCGGAGGTTCTGGTCGCAGCCTCCTTATTGTTTCCCGATAGATTTCCCCAGCGCCGGATCAGCAAAATGGTGCCCAGCAATGCCGCCGCGAAGACGGCGAAGGGCGCAATCCAGGCCACCAGATCGAAGCCGTGGGCGGTGGGCGCGGCCAGCACCGTGGCGCCGTACTTGGCGGCAAACGACGCCAGAATCTCCTGGTCGCTTTTGCCGGCATCGATGCCCCCTCTCAACTCGGCGAGTTCCTGGCCGGACGATTGGCAACCAACGTGGTTGCATTCGCCTAAAATCTCTGCGCAGCCGCAGGTGCACATCAGCCGGTGGTTCAGATTGGTGAACCGGGAGCCGGCATCCGTGGCGCCCAGCGAGAAGCAGACGGCAACGGCCAACGCCAACGCTTGCGCGCCTTTGATCCAAAAACCGAGATGTGCGCGAGCACTCCTCATTGGTGGGCTCCCTTCTGCGCCGGTTTCAGGCTGGGAACGAGCGCCACCAACGTGCCGAAGACGATCAGCGCCACTCCGAACCAGATCCAGCCCACCAGCGGATTCAGAAACGCCTTGATAATTGGCTGGCCCGTGTCGGGATTTGTGCCTTCGTAGACCACATATAGGTCCCATGCGGGAACGGAGTGGATGGCGACCATGGTCTGGGGCTGCTCGCTGGCGAGGTAAACGCGCTTTTCCGGCGTCATCTGGAAGGACTTTTTACCGTTTTTGTACACATCGAGCAGGGCATATTCGGAGTTGTAGTTAAGATTCGAGTCCTGGGTAAAACCGACGCACTCCAGCGTGTAGGGGCCGACGGAGATCTTGTCGTGAAGCGCCATTTCGCTTTCCACGTTGCGGTTGAAGGCCGATCCGGCCAGTCCCACCACAATGACCACCACGCCGATGTGAACGATGTAGCCGCCATAACGGCGGGTGTTGCGGCGGACGAGCAACCATGTGCCCACCAGGAGGTTGCGCCCGCTCTGGCGGGAGATGACGCCGGCTCCGCGCACAAACTCCGAGAGGATGGCGGTGAGCACCGCTGCCGCAGTCGAAATGGCCACCAGAGCGTAGAAGTTTCCGGTGTCGAATGCGCCGTCTTTCCAGGGCGCGACCCCAACGGCGAAGCACGCAATCACGGCCGCCCAAAACACGATCACCGGCAGCACAAAGTTGCGGCGAATGCTCCTGAACGAAGTAGCCCGCCAGGGCAGCAGTGGGCCAACTCCCGTGAGAAACAGCAGAAAGATGCCGATAGGCACGGCCACGCGGTTATACCAGGGCGCGCCTACCGTAACTTTGTTGCCCTGCACGTACTCCGAGAGGATGGGAAAGAGCGTTCCCCACAGAATGACGAAGCAGGCCATGAGCAGGACCAGGTTGTTGAAGAGGAAGCTGGACTCGCGGCTGACCAGCGACTCGACGTGATGTTCGCCCTTCAGATGGCTGCGTTGCAGGACGTAGGTGAAGATGCAGACCGCCAGCACGATCACCATGAAGGTTACGAACCAACTGCCGATGGAGGACTGCGCGAAGGCGTGAACCGAGCTGACCAGGCCGGCGCGGGTGAGCAGCGTGCCCAGCAGCGTGAGCAGGAAGGTGGAGAAGATGAGCCAGACATTCCAGCTCTTCATCATGCCCTTCTTCTCCTGCATCATGACGGAGTGGAGAAAGGCGGTGCCGGTGAGCCAGGGCATGACGCTGGCGTTTTCAACCGGGTCCCAGCCCCAGTAGCCGCCCCAGCCCAGCACGGCGTAGGCCCAGTGCATGCCCAGAAAGATGCCCATGGTGAGAAACAGCCAGGTCACCATGGTCCATACGCGCGTTATCTTGATCCACTTTTCGCCGGGATAGCGCATCATCAGCGCTCCCAGGGCAAAGGCGAAGGGAACCGAGAAGCCCACGTAGCCCAGGTAGAGCATGGGCGGGTGGATCACCATCTCCGGGTACTGGAGCAGAGGATTAAGGCCGTTGCCATCGCCGGGAATGACGCCCTGATAGAGCGCAAAGGGCGGCGCGGCAAAGTTCAGGACGGCCAGGAAGAAGACCTGGATTCCCGCCATAATCGTCCCGGCATAGGCGTAGAGTTTTACGTCGTTTTTGTGCGTCAGCCGCAGGACGAATCCATACGTAGCGAGCAGCCAGGCCCACAACAGCAGCGAGCCCTCCTGGCCGCTCCACAGCGCGGAGAACTTATAGGCGGCGGGCAGGGCGCGGTTGGAGTGCTCCATTATGTAAGTGATTGAAAAGTCGTTGGCGAAGACCGACCAGATGAGGGCGAAGGCGGCCGCCGTGACGGCTACAAAGCCTGCGATTCCGGCCCGGCGGGCGGTGTCAGCCAGCCGCTCCGGCTGAATCGGCGCCGGTTGCCCGGTGGCCAAGAGGCGCAAGGCCACGGCCCCGGCGAAGAGATTGTAGGCGGCCAGCGCCAGGGCAATTAAAAGGGCAAGACTTCCAAAGGCTGCCATTCAGCGGTTCTCCAGTCACAGTTGAGCGAAGCCACTTCAGTCTAGTGGCTTTTTCCTCAAGAAAAAGCCACGCTGTACAGCGCCAGAAACGCCACACAAACTGGAGAACCGCTCCAGGACTCCACGATGATTCTCGCACGCGGACAGGAGGGCGCAAATTGCCTCTCCGCAAGATTGTACTCAATTCATCATAATGGTTCCGGGTGTGATTTAGCTCACATTTCCGCCGGAAAGGTGGAAATGTCAGATAGGGAACTCGTCCTCGAATCGACTAATAACATATTGGATTGCCTCACACAGATTCCCCAGCCGCTCGCCGGATGAGAGGTCTTTATAGGTCGCCAGGTCTTCAAAAAATATCTCGAATTTAGCGCTCGTTTCTAGGCGTATTTTTTGTGGCGGATTCCCGGTGACACTCTCAACCTTGAACCTCAAGAGGTCGTACTCATCGCCGAGAATATTGCATGGCAACCCCTCCATACCGACCTCTTTGAATCCATCAGGGGGATCAAAAATGACATTGGTGTAGAGTTCAGTGGGGAAAGACGCAATGATTCGCAGTCGTCGATGCCTGTCCAATCTGGCGAGATTATGAACGTCTTCGAGCGCCCCAGCGAGACCTCTATCCGGGTGGCCCTCCGGTTTTTCAGCAGAGTCAGGCTGTATCGATTCAATCCAAGTTTTGAGTTTCTCGGGGAATGGGAATTTGTGGAATCCACAGTCCTTGAAATTCCGAACCTTACCGTTGAGGACGGGAAACTCCAATCGATTTGCATCGGAGGGAGGCTCGGTTCCCTTCGTGAAGGTAATTGCATCCCAAATCAGCCCATCAAGAGCCGCTCTCAGTTGATAAGCGTACTCGCCGAGTATGAGTGGGAGGATCGTCTTCCTGATGGCTTCACGCGTAGCATCATCGGCGGTGAGGCTGGCAACGTACCACCCGCTGTCCTTGTCATATCGAACGAAGGTGCTACGGGCAGCCTGAGCAATGCGGTTCCATTCAGCTTGGAATGCCGCAAGGTGGCCTGTCGCTCTCTCTATCCGGCTCCAGCTATTATTGAATCTCCGCTGAGAGGTATACATAATCCATTGTATCCCCGTACTTGAAGTGCGGGGATAATTACCTTTAGGCCCCATCCTTACCCAAACAGAAACTCCTTGTCGCGCAACTCTTTAATCGTGTCGCGCAGCTTGGCGGCTTTCTCGAACTCGAACTTCCGGGCCGCCTCGCGCATCTGGGTCTCGAGTGTGGCGATGGTCGCGTCGAGTTCGGCCTGGGTGGTGAACTCCGGCAGGCTGGCCATCTCTTCTTCGGCCACATCGCCGTATTCGGCCTTTAGAATCTGCGCCAGGCCCATATCGACTGAGCTGACGATCGATTGCGGCGTAATGCCGTTCTCCTCGTTGTAGGCCCGCTGGACGCTCCGGCGGCGGTCCGTCTCGTCAATGGCCCGGCGCATGGAGTCGGTGACGCGGTCGGCGTAGAGGATGGCACGGCCCTCGATGTGGCGCGCAGCCCGGCCCATGGTCTGGATCAGCGAGCCGGCGGAGCGCAGAAAGCCTTCCTTGTCCGCGTCGAGAATGGCCACCAGCGAGACCTCAGGCAGGTCCAGGCCTTCTCGTAGTAAATTGATGCCGATCAGCACGTCGAATTCGCCCTTGCGCAGCCCAGCGAGGAGCTTGACGCGTTCCAGGGTTTCAATTTCCGAGTGCATATAGCGGCAGCGGACACCGACCTCGGTGTAGTAGCCGGCCAGGTCCTCGGCCATGCGCTTGGTCAGGGTGGTTACCAATACTCTTTCGCCGCGTTTGGCGCGGTCGCGAATCTCGGCGAGCAGGTCGTCGATCTGGCCCTTGACGGGGCGGATTTCGACTTCAGGATCGACGAGGCCGGTGGGACGGATCACCTGCTCGACGACCACTCCGGCCGATTTGGTCAGCTCGTACGGCCCCGGCGTTGCGGAGACGTAGATGGCCTGATGAATGCGATTCTCGAACTCCTCGAACTTGAGCGGCCGGTTGTCCATTGCCGAGGGGAGGCGGAAGCCGTAGTCGACCAGATTTTGCTTGCGGCTTCGGTCGCCGAACCACATTCCGTGCACCTGGGGAATGGTGGCGTGACTCTCATCCACAAAGAGCAGAAAGTCGCGGGGGAAGTAGTCGAGCAGCGTGGGCGGCGGCTCGCCCGGCAGACGGCCGGAAAAGTGCCGGGAGTAGTTCTCGATGCCGTGGCAGTAGCCCATGGACTTGATCATTTCGAGGTCGAAGCGCGTGCGCTGGTGAATCCGTTGCGCCTCGACCATGCGGCCCTGAGACTCGAGTTCCGGCGCCCAGGAGTTCAATTCGGCCACGATGGAGTCGATGGCCTGGGCCTTCTGCGCCGGCTGCACCACGTAGTGGCTCTTGGGATAAATCGGCAGCCGGGAATACTTCTGCTTCACCGTGCCGAAGAGCGGGTCGATTTGCGAGAGCGATTCGATCTCGTCGCCGAAGAGCTCGATGCGGTAAGCTGCCTCGTCGTATGTCGGAAAGACCTCAATCACGTCGCCGCGCACCCGGAAGGTTCCACGCTTGAAGTCCACGTCGTTGCGCTCGTAGAGGATTTCGACCAGGCGGCGGGTGATGTCCTTGCGGCTGATACGCTGGCCTTTTTCCAGCAGCAGCAACATGCCGAAGTAAGCCTCCGGCGAGCCCAGGCCGTAGATGCAACTGACCGAACTGACGATGATCGAGTCGCGGCGCTCGAAGAGCGAGCGCGTAGCGGAGAGGCGCAGCTTGTCGAGCTCCTCGTTGACGGTGGCTTCCTTCTCGATGTAGAGGTCGCCGGCGGGGATGTAGGCCTCGGGCTGGTAGTAGTCGTAGTAGCTGACGAAGTATTCGACCGCGTTCCCAGGAAAGAACTGCTTGAACTCGTGATAGAGCTGGGCCGCGAGGGTCTTGTTGTGGGCCAGGATCAGCGCCGGGCGGTTGGAGGCCTCGATGATCTTGGCCATGGTGAAGGTCTTGCCGGAGCCGGTGACTCCCAGCAGCACCTGGTGCCGCTCACCCGCCGCGAGGCCCGCGAGCAACTCGTCGATCGCCCGCGGCTGATCCCCCTTCGGCTTGTAGCTGGTGACGAGCTGGAAGTCCATGCAGAAGAGTATACCGAGTAGGGATTAGGGGTTAGGGACCAGGGCTGCTTGATGGAGTTGGGGGACGGGAAAGGTCCGCCTGCGAGTGGACCATACAGGTATGGCTGCGGGCGGACAAAGAGAGCGATTTTCCATGGATGCAAGTAGACGAAAAAATGTGATGGAGTGCAAGGCGAGAGAATGCCGGGTTAAAGGCGGACGAAAAAGGGGCAAATGGAGGGTTCTGTGAGGGCCAAAAAGTGAAAAAACAGCGCAAATTGGGGTGTTTTTGAGTGTTTTAAGCGCATTTTCAGCGCGTTTTGAGGGTCATTTTGAGCGGGTTTCAAGGCCGGACAGGGAAGGTTGGGGCGCCCGGATTTGTGACGTGAATCACCTGCGGAGCAGGGCGGCGGAACGCATACTCGATCTGGGTTTATGATTCTCTGTTCGTCCGCAGGGGGTTTGTTATGAGTTCGAATACGTCTCGCCGCGAATTTCTGTCTGCCGGGTTGTCCGCAGGTTTAGCGCTGCCCGTCATGGGCGCAGGTTCGCGCATGGGGCTGGGGCAGCCGTCTGGGGAACCGGATGCGAAGGCCGGTTCGCCGGTGAAGTTGGAGTACAGAACGCTGGGCCGCACCGGGCTGAAGGTGACCACGGTGGGAATGGGATGCATGATTACCTCGGACCCCAGCGTGATTGAGCGCGCCGCCGACATGGGCATCAACTACTTCGACACGGCGCGCGGCTATCAGCAGGGCAACAACGAACGCATGGTGGGCGCGGCGCTGGGAGCGAGGCGGAAGCAGGTTGTACTCTCGACCAAGTCGCACGCTCCCAACAAGGATGAGTTGCAGAAGCATCTGGAGACCAGTCTGAAGGAACTCAACACGGATTACATCGACATCTGGTATCTGCACGGCAAGAGCAGTCCGGAGGAGATTCCCGACGAGATGATCGAGGTGCAACAGCTAGCCAAGAAGCAGGGCAAGGTGCGCTTTACAGGCGTGAGCACGCACAGCGGACAGCAGCAACTGCTGCCCTGGATGGCGCAAAAGGGCGTGTTCGACGTGGTGCTGACGGCCTACAACTTCACCATGGACGCGAGCATGGATCAGGCGATTGCAGCCGCCGCCAAGGCAGGCATGGGCGTGGTGGCGATGAAGGTGATGGCGGGAGGAGTGCGCAGGCAGAAACCCGGCGATCCGCTTTATAAGAAGCTGACACAGGATGGCGCGCTGCTGGCGGCGCTGAAGTGGGTCGTCAACAAGCCCAACATCGCAACGACCATTCCCAGCATGACGGACATGGACCAGTTGGACGAGAACCTGAAAGCCATGGGGACGCCGTTTTCGACCGGCGACGAAAAGCTGCTGACCGCGCATCTGGACGCGATCCGGCCGCTCTACTGCCGCATGTGCGGGAAGTGCGACGGCGCGTGCCAGAAGGGCTTGCCGGTGGCCGATGTGCTGCGCTTCCTGACCTACGCCGACGGCTATGGCCAATTCGCGCTGGGGCGGGAGCGATTTATGGAGTTGAGCGCCGAGCAGGTTGCGGTGCGCTGCGGCGATTGCGCCGAATGCACGGTGAAGTGCCCCTACGGCGTTCAGGTCGAGAGCCGGATGACGCGGGCGCAGGAGTTGTTTGCATGAAGGCCGCCGCCGGATTGCTGGTGGCTGTACTGTTTGCGGCCGGCGTGGCGCGCGCGCAGGATGCGCTCGACTGCCACATCGCGTCCGGCTGGGAGCCGACGGGGCCGGTGCGCCAGTATGTTGCCGACAACCTCTATGAGTACAAGGATGGCGCGGCGGACGGCTACCTGATCTACGGCTTCGCGCGCATGAAAAGCATTGACTGCAAATCGGGCGGCGACACGCTGACCATCGATGTATCCGAGATGACCGACGCCGACGCGGCATACGGGATTTTTACGGCCAATCGCGATCCGAAGCTGGCCATCGCAAAGATTGGTATGGGCGGACAGGTGCAGGCGCAGAGCGCACTCTTCGCCAAAGGCAAGTATTACGTTGAGATTGCCGAGGTAGCCGCCAACCCGGAGGCCGATCATAGTGCGACGATGCAGGCTTTTGTTGCGAAGATTCAGGAGCGGCTGGAGGGCCGGGAGAGCGCACCGGAGGCGCTGGAGTGGTTCCCCAAAGAGAATCTGGCCAGCGTGCGGCTGATCCCGGAAAGCGTGCTTGGGCTGCGGCTGCTGAAGCGCGGCTACGTGGCGAAGTACGCGCAGGGACAGGCGTTCATCGTGCTGGAGAGTACGCCGGAATCCGCTGCCGAGGTGCTGAAAAAACTCCGGGAACGCTTTGATGGCGCTGCCCCGGCACAGATTGGCGACGAGGCATTCCAGGCCAAGGCGCAATATCTGGAGGGAATCTGCGTCTTTCGCAAGGGGCGCTATGTGGCGGGGTACGCGAACCTGCCCGAGGCCCGGGATGCGGCTACGCTGGCCGCGAAACTCGCCGCGCGGATTCCATAAGAGCCGGCGTGGTTCTCAGAAGTTCGTGGAAGAGGCAGGCAATGAAAATGCAGGTCCTTCGACTGCGTTTGTCGCAAAAACGCTCCAAACTCCGCTCAGGATGACAGATTTATTTTGCGATGAACTTTGGAGTCAGGACGCTAGCTCCAGGCGCTCGGTATGAAGGCCGCGGCGGCAATGGGCCGCTGGCAGACGAGGAAATGCCTCCACGGTACAATGTTCTCAATCAAGGAGGTACTATGCGCCGGATTCTTCTCGCCGTTCTTGCCGTGGTCTTTGCCGCAACATTTGCCGCCCCGCTGGTGGCCCAGGGCGCGCCGCCCCAGGGCAGCACCGGCCAGCCCTACACCATCGAGTACTACTACAAAGCGCAGTGGGGCCATCAGCAGGAGTTTCTGCAACTCTTTCTGAAAAACCACTACCCGCTGCTCCAGAAGATTCAGACCACCGGGCGCATTCTGTCGATCAAGATCGAGTCGCCGGCCTACCATACCACCGAGGACGGCCGCTGGGACTATCGCGTGACCATCCGCTACAAGGACTCGACCGCGGCCACTACCGCCAACCCCGATGAAGAGGCCTTCATCAAAGAGTTGTGGCCGGACCAGGCGACTTATCAAAAAGAAGAGCAGCGGCGCTTTGAGATTCTGCTCGGCCACTGGGATTTGCCGGTTACCGACATTACGCCGTTGAAGAAGTGAGAGGTCACAATGCTTATCTCTGAAATCGGCGGACAAAGCGCCACGCAATTTATCGAGCTTGGCCTTGCATTCTTTCTTTCGGCATTGATTGGCCTGGAGCGCGAGATTCGCCACAAGAGCGCGGGGCTGCGCACCTATACCGTGGTTGGGACAGCGGCCGCGCTTTTTCTGCTGATTTCAAAGTATGGTTTCAGCAACGTTCTCATCGACGGCCTCATTGTTCTCGATCCCTCGCGCGTGGCGGCGCAAATTGTCTCCGGCATCGGGTTCATCGGCGCCGGTCTAATTTTTGTGGGCCAGGACCGGGTGAGAGGACTCACCACCGCTGCTACCGTCTGGCTGGTGACAGGCATCGGCATGGCCTGTGGAGCGGGCTTGCCATGGCTGGCGCTTGCCTCCACAGGCGCTTACTTCATTGTGGCCCTTATCTTCCCCTTGATCCTGCGCCTAATTCCCGGATCGGCCGATGCCGCCGGACAGAGCAACGTCGCGGAACACGATTGATCCTTCGCCGACCCGCGCGCTGCGCTCAGTCGTTCCTGTGCCGCCATTGGTGAACCAGGTCTTCGGCGGCTTCGGGCCACTCGGGAAACTCGAAGTGGAAGCCGGCGCGGAGCAGGCGGCCGGGAATGGCGCGGCAGCTCTGGAGCACCAATTCAGCCTCGGTACGCAGAAAGAATGCGCCGATGTGGATGGCGAGCGATGGGGCGGGAAGGCCGTTGGGCACTTCCCATGCGTCGCGCAGCGCCTCCATGAATGCGCGGTTGGGCAGGGGATTCGGCGCGGCAATGTTCACCGGCCCATCGATTTCCTCGTGGTCAATCAGGAATTCCACGGCGCGGGCGTAGTCGGCCTCGTGAATCCATGAGACGAACTGGCGGCTATTGCCCTGCGTGCCGCCTAGTCCCAGACGGACCAGGTTTGACAGCACAGCAAAGACGCTGCCCGGCGTGGGGCTGAGGACGACCGCGCTGCGCAGTGCCACCTTGCGGGTGCGAGGCGTTCCGGTTTCGAAGAACGCAGCCTCCCAGTCGCGGATCACGCGGGAGGTGAAGCCGCGGCGCGTGTTCCAGACATTGACTCCCAATACGTCGCCGCCCAACAGGCTACTGTTCTCATCCGCAGGCAGATCGACACCCTGCGCGTCCAGGATGCGCTGGTAGAGGGTTGCCGCCGAGGCGTTCAGCCAGAGTTTGGGCGGATCGGCGAGGCCGGCGATCACCTTATTCAGAAGCCGCGTTGAGTCAATGCGCGAAGCGTAGATTTGCTGCCGGTTCTCAGCTGTGTAGCGACAGTTCACGCTGCGCCCGGTCAGGTTGATGCAGAGGTCGGCGCCTTCCAGGGTTTCAGTCCATGGGTCGATCTCATGTCCGTCCCAATGAACGGTGTGCCAGGGCGCGGCATACGGCCCACGGGTCAGCACGGTCACATGGTGGCCACGCTCCTGAAAGTGGCGTGCGAGCGCCTGGCCCACCTGCCCGCTGCCGCCGGGCAGCACGATGCGCAAGGGGCGCGGAACGGCCATGGGGAGAATCTGCATGGATTCAGAGTACAGCGCTGGAAGCCATCAGGGAGCTTCCAATGTAGTTCGATTCCTCCCGCAGGCATTCCCTCAGGGGCTAAAGCCCACGCTCTTATTGAGCGTATAGCGGCACGACTAAAGTCGTGCCCTGTTACAAAGCCTGCTTTTTTACGCAGCCGGTAAAGCCTGGACCCTTCAAGAGATTAAACGAAGAAGGACAAAAGCAAATGCAGGTCCTTCGACTCCGTTTGGCGCAAATACGCGCCAAACTCCGCTCAGGATGACATCAAGGTTTTGACGCTCCGCTCAGGATGACAGAGAAATGTGTAAGTTACTTCGGAGACAAAAGATTCGCTGGGGACTACTGCCCAGGCGGGAAAGGATAGCCCCGGAGCAGGACTCGCCGGCGATGGGCGCGATATTCGTAGACGATCAGGATGACGATCAGTCCCACGAGGATCAGCGGGCCGAAGAGGATCCAACTGGACTGGACGACGCGATCCTTGCCGACGGTAACCGATTCGGGCGCGTGCACGCTGCCGAACATGGCCACCATGTCCTTGCCCACGGAGACATTTTCACCCAACCGGATGACGCCGAAGAAGCTCACCAGGTCCTGTCTGATCGAGACACCGTCTTCTACAGTAACTTTGCCGAAGAAATTGACCACATCGTGGTTGGCGTTGCCGGCCAGGTGGATGTTGCCGAAGAAGACCACGACGTCGCCCTGGACCTCGCCCTCGACATTCACGCTGCAAAAGAAGCAGACAGCATCGTGAACCGTGGCTTCGCGGGCTACATGGATGTCGGAGCCGAACTGGACCGCGTCCTGGTTGGCGTAGGCGGGGGTAGCGGCTGCCGCAAGAGCGGCGCCGAGCAGGCTGACTACAAGCGATCGCTGGATCATGTGGGCGTCCCTCCCTATGGTACGCGCAAATTGATCGGAAAGTTCCGGCGAAGAAGCCCGGTGTTCCGATGCAATCGATTTATGAACTACCGCCGTCAGCTGTGTTCGCCGGAGTGAGGGCCGCGGTCCACTCCGCCGCGGTGTCCACCAGAATGTCGGGCGGGGTCTCCATCAGGTTTTGCGGCCCGAATCCGAAGGCACAGCCCAGGCTCCAGACACCGGCGTTGCGCGCCGTCTGCACGTCCACCTTGCTGTCGCCGATCATCACCGTCTCTTCCGGACGCGCCCCGGTCTCTTCCATTAGCGAGCGCAGCCCCATCGGATCGGGCTTCTTCACCGGAAAGCTGTCGCCCCCGTAGATGTGCAGGAAGTAATCCGCCATGCCCAGCCCCTCGCAGATGCCCCGCGCCGGTCGAACCGGCTTGTTGGTCAGCACGGCCATGATCCGGGGCGTTCCGCCTTGTGCGTCGTGCAGGTCTTTGAGCGCGGCCAGGGCCTCCAGCACTCCGGCGTAGGCATAGGTGAAGTCCAGCTTGTGCTCGCGATAGTATCCGAGGAAGAAGGCGTAGGCGTTGGCCTGTAAATTTTCGTCCACCCGGTCGAGGGGAATGCTATCTTCGTAAGCCAGCGATTTGCGCATCAGCACCGGCGCGCCGTTGCCGACAAAACCGGCGATGACCGGATCGGGCAGCGGGGCGCGCCCGAAGTGGGCCAGCGTGGCATTCACGCTGTTGCACAAATCCTGCGCGGAATCGATCAGCGTGCCATCCAGATCGAAGACCAGCAGTTTCAGTTGCTGGACGGGAATGGGGCGAAGAACACGAACCATATTTCCAGTGTAAAGGGCAGCCGCTGACCGCCGGTTCGCTAACCGAAAAGGGGTAGTGGCGCAGTCCGGTTGATGGAGGATTTACGAAAGCTCCCAAACGGGCTTGGCGATGGAATGTCCCGCCGGGCACTGCAAGTGTCCCCAGCGCCAGGTTTCGACATCGGCTTTGCGTTCCTCTTTGGTGGCCTCGGGATTCCATTGTGCGAAGAGCGGCACAAGAGCCTGACAACCTTCCTCGCCGCATCCGAGCATGGGGCCGTCCATCGAATCGCGGATTGGGTCTACGAATTTCACCAGATAGCCAGGGTTGTGACGGGGGTGATTTTTATCAAGAAAATAGGTGTCCACACTCTTGCATAGACGGCATACCACGGCTATCGCGTGCGAACGATTTGGCTGGGTTTCCGGATCGGCAAATAACCATCCAATCATGCCTTTCGGTAGAAGTATGGGCGCGCCGCAACTTTTACAGTGAAGCTCGTAATGGAGGATAGGCTCATCCATAGTGGTCAAGATTATACACTTCCGGACTCTGCTATAGAATCGCTATTGGTTTTGAAGGTGGAGCGGACGCAGGAGTAAAATCGCGCCTGAGCAACCCCGGCGATGGATGCGGCAATGCGCGGCGACGATCTTTGCGCCGTCCGGATTGGTTGAATCGGCATACGCATTTTCCAGAAAGGAGTTCTTACCTTGAAGAAGCATTTAGCCCTTCTCCTAGCAGTTCTCGGAATCGGCTTTGCGCCAACGTGGCTGGATGCGCAGCAGCCTTCCCCAAAGGTAAGCGTGCTGGCGCGCGCCGAGAGCATTCAGAACCTTTCCAGCCCGGAGATCGACCGCCTGAAGGCCCAACTCAAGCAGTACCACGCATGCACCTGCACATGCGGCTGCTACGCCAAGGACCTGGACGTGCAGTCGGATCGGGCCATCGCTTTTCTCCGCGCCCGGGCGGCGCATCGCCGTCCTCAGGAGAAACTGGCGCTGGTGCTGGACATAGACGAAACCACGCTGTCCAATTACGCGCATGAAGTCAAGACGGATTTCGGAAGCGACGAGAAGGCATTCAACGACTGGATCGAATTAGGCCAGGCCCCGGCCATTCCGGGCACGCTGCGGCTCTATAAGGAGGCACAGCGCCTGGGAGTCAGCGTGTTTTTCATAACCGGCCGGCACGATGACCCGCAACGCGCCGCCACCGAGAAGAATCTTCATACCCAGGGCTTCACAGGCTGGCAACAACTGATTATGCGTTCGGCCGCGCAGTACTCTTTGACCGCGCTCGAATACAAATCCGCGGCCCGCGGAACCATCGCTGTGAAGGGGTACAAGATTGTTCTGAATGTCGGGGACCAGTGGAGCGACCTGGGGGGAGAGCCTGAGGCGGAGCTTTCCGTGAAGTATCCCGACCCGTTTTATTTCCTTCCGTAGGGAAGGGAAGGGAGAAGCGGGTAGAAAAAAACAGGCGAGACCCTCCTTGGAGCCTTCCAGGTCTCGCCTGAGGAAGATAATCCGGGGCCGGGCCGATACCGCCAGCTCAAGCACCCGATCTCTGACAACGGTTAACTGTCTACTGTCAATGGACCCGAATGTCGCCGGAGCCGGTTTCAATGCGCACCGTGGGGCCGCCTCCATTGATCTTGCCGGTAATGTGGTGGCGGCCGGATGCGCCTTGCGTCAACATCTCCTTGTCGGTGTGAATGCTGCCGGAGCCGGTCTCGGCGTCCAAGGTAAGCGCGGCGTTGCCGGCCCAAAACTCGACGTTGCCCGAGCCGGTCTCAAGATGCCACGGGGAAGCCGGCATTCCGCCCACTTTGATGTTGCCCGAGCCGGTGCCGGCGCGCAGACCGCCGTGCAGGTTCTTCAACTCGATGTTGCCCGAGCCGGTCTCGGCCTTCACGTCGCCCTCGCCGGTCTGCTCGGCATAGATGTTGCCCGAGCCGGTGCCCGCCGAGAAGCCTCCGTGCAGGCCGGTGGCGTGGATTTCGCCCGATCCGGTGGAGAGCTTGGCGTTTATGCCGACGCCCTCATCCGTGATGTTACCGGAGCCCGAGCCGGCCTCGAGATAAGTCTCCGCCGGAGCCTCGATCTCATAGTCGATGCTGATATTGCGCAGGTTTTCGTGATGGCCGCCGATGCGGACGATGTTGCCCGTCTGCTCGATGGGGGGATGGGCAGCAATCTCCCGCACCCGCTCCTCGCTCGCGCCCCAGCTCGACTTTACCCGGCCGAAGATGTGCACCTGGTTGCCCGAGCCTTGGGTCAGATGGATGTTGCCCGAGCCGGTGGAGACCGACAACTCCACTTTTCCGTTTACGGTCAGCGTGCGCTCGAAGGTGGCCTCCGAGGCCAGCGCCGGAAGCGCCGCCAGGGCCAGGGCCGCCGTAACTGCTACAAGAAGATGTTTCATCGTGTTCCTTTCGTAGCTGGCAGCCGTCAGCCGTCAGCTATCAGTTGTCTTTACTCAAAGAGCAGTACTGTCCCGCACTTCCAGGTGCATTCCGATTGCCAAAGCAATATCTGGCGAAGCTCAATGAATTCAAGTATTCCAGCGGCACATCCCGTCTTCTGCTTGCGCTTTCAGCGTCCGAATCCGAACATTCATGCACGTAAACGAACACTTCCACTGCCTGCTGACCGCTGATAACTGTTTACTGCTGCAACACAACCTGCTCGCCTTCTTTCAGCCCGCTCACAATTTCGGTGACCGAGCCGTTGGAGAGGCCTACCTTAACGGAAACTTTGCGCTTACCTTCCTTCTGCTTTTTGTCCGGAACTTCAACGGAGGCACTCTTCTGGCCGTCGTATATCACCGCGTTCTCCGGCACCGTGAGCACGCCCTTGTGCTCGTCGAGCAGGATCTCTGCGTTGGCCGTCATGTTGGCCTTCAGTTCGCCGCCGGGGTTGTCGATGGAGACACGTACCTCGAAGGTGGTCACGTTGTCTTTCTCCACGCCCAGCGGCGCGATCTTGGTTACCTTGCCCTGGAAGACGCGGTCGCGGAAACTCTCCACCTTGATGCGCGCCGGCTGGCTCATGTAAACGTGGGCAATATCGGCCTCGTCCACCTTGCCCTGCACGTAGACTTCGTTGATGTCGCCCTCGGTCATCACCAGGGTGGCCGTAGAACCCAGCACCAGGATGGAGCTGACCGCATCGCCGATCTCCACGTCGCGCGATAGAATCACGCCGTCCATCGGCGCCACAATAGTGGTGTATCCGAGCTGCTCCTCGTACTGGTTGAGGCTGGCCTTGCTCTGCATCACCTGCGCCCGCGCCTGCTTCAGCTTGGCTGAGTCCACGCCGATCTGAGCTTTTGAGCTGTCGCGCCGGGTCAGGGCCGCCAGGTAGTCTTTATTGGCGTCGTCCAGAGCCTGCCGGCTCACAATGCCTTCTTTTTGCATCTGGAGGTTGCGGTCCAGAGTGGCCTTGTACATGGGCAGGTCAGGAGCCGCGGCGTTCACCTTGTCCTGGTCGATATTCGCTTCGTAGGTGGTTACATTGGCCTCTGCTGCGGCCAGTTGCGCCTTCTGAGCGGCCACTTGCGCCACAATCTCCTGCTGATCGAGCTGGGCCAACTGCTGGCCCTTATGGACCTTGTAGTTGATGTCCACATAGAGCTTTTCCACAATGCCCGAGGCCTTGCTTTTGACCTCAACCTTGGTGATGGGCTGGATCTTGCCCGTAGCCACCACCGAACGCGCCACGTCGCCGCGAGTCACCTTGGCCAGCTTGTTAGGATCGATGGTCGAGCCCTTGACCAGATGCGCCAGCCCAAGCCCCAGTACCAGCACAACCAGAACTCCGGCTGCAATCAGCCAAATCCAGAATCGTTTGCTCTTACGTGACGCAGCCACCAGAAACCTCCCGGTTAATACAGAATGCCTTCGTTCTCAAGTGCGCACATCCATTGATGAAACGGGCCTATGTATCGGACGGAGTCCACTCTCCGCCGTCATCCATGGTAAGCACGCCAGCGCCGATTACTTGCTTGCTCCTTCATACGCAACCGGCCCTCCCGTGGTTCCAGAGGTTCGGCACAAAGGGAACTGACCTCTAATCTCCGATCTCCGATCCCTCCGCAATGCTATTCTCCATAACGAGATGCACGGTCTTCCGCTGCTCGAATTTGTCGCCGTGGGCCTGCTCATCCTGGCCAACGCCTTTTTTGTGGCCGCGGAGTTCGCACTAGTCTCCATCCGCGAGACGCGCATCGAGCAGATGCTAGCCGCCCAGGTTCCCGGAGCGCGCTCCGTCCGCCGCCTGCAGCAGGACCTGGACGACTTTTTGCCCGCCGTTCAGCTTGGCGTCACGGGCTGTTCGCTGGCCCTGGGCTGGTTGGGCGAGCCGCTGGCGGCGGCGGTCTTTCGCGGCTGGCTTGGCGCTCTGCCGCTTACCCAGGTCCATGCCCAGGCCTATGCCCATGTGGCCGCAGTGGCCGCCGTGGTCCTCGGTTTTGCCCTCATCACCTACTTTCATGTAGTGGTGGGCGAACTGGTGCCCAAGTCGCTGGCCTTGCGCCGGGCTGAGGCCCTTGCCGTGGCGGTCGCTCCGCCCATGCTGGTTTTCATGGCCCTGGCCCGCCCTGCTGTCCGCTTGCTCAAAGGCTCGGCAGCAGTCATCCTGCGCGGCTTCGATATCCCCATGACCCAAAAGGGAGCCGTCCACTCTCCCGAGGAACTCAAGCTCATCGCCACCGCCGCCCGCCGCATGGGCGTGCTGCCCAAGTTTCAGGAGACGCTCATCCACCGCGCGCTGGAGCTGGATGAAGTCTCCATCCGCGAGATCATGACCCCGCGGCAAAAGATATTCTCCCTGCCCTCCAATATGCCGATCGAGGAAGCCAGCGCCAGGGTGATCGAGCGCAAGCACTCGCGCGTGCCGGTCTACGACGAAAACCGAGGCCCCGAGCATATTGTCGGCGTGGTCTACTCCAAGGACCTGGCCCGGCTGATGTACCTTCGCCCTACAGCCCGCGCCGCCGCCGCTACCCCATTCGCCGAACTCAAGCTGAGCCAGGTGATGCGCGACGTGCTGGTGGCTCCGGAGACCAAGTCGGTCCTGGACCTGATCCGCGACTTTCAGCAGCGCCGCCGCCCCATGGCCATCGTGGTGGACGAGTACGGCTCCACCGTCGGCCTGGTCACCGCCGAGGACGCCATCGAGCAGTTAACCGGCGAGTTGGAAGACGAGTTCGACTCGCCCGCGCTTCCCGCCCTCGCCACGGCGTCGGGCGCGTTGCTGATGGACGGCGGCGTCAACCTCCGCGACCTGGAGACGCAGATGCAATGGAACCTGCCGCGCGAGGGCGGCGTGGAAACCCTGGCCGGCTTTCTGCTCATGCGGCTGGGCCACATTCCGCAGGCCGGCGAAAGCAACGTCTACGAAGGCCGCCGCCTCACCGTGGTCGAGATGGAGGGCAGGCGCATCGCCAAAATTCGCGTCGAGCCGGTGGAGAAAGAAAAGCCCATATTAGCAATTGATCCATAACTTACCGCTTTTCTCCCAGCCCCTGGAAATGGTCGCCCAAGACTTCCGTAACGCAACACCAACTCCTGTCGATACAATGGTTGACAGTCTGCGGGCCTACACGCCCACGTTGCTGGAGAGGAAGGCCAATGGCTGACAAGAGCAAGAAGAAGCACCACGCGGCGGAGGAGAAGGCTAAACTTTCCAAGGTCAAGAAGCACGATGGGGATGTGTTGCCGCCGGTAAACGCCGGGGCCTTGCGGCTGGGCAAAGATTGCGACTACGACCGCGAACTGCGCCGCATGCAGATCGAGCTGATCAAGCTCCAGGAATGGATTCGCCACGAGGGCCTGCGGGTGGTGGTGCTGTTTGAAGGCCGGGACGCTGCCGGCAAGGGCGGAGCCATCAAGCGCATCACCGAATCGCTGAACCCCCGCGTCTGCCGGGTGGTGGCGCTGGGCACGCCCACGGAGCGCGAAAAGACGCAATGGTACTTTCAGCGCTATGTC
>Ga0182027_10002143_pt1 | contig 32197 bp, 28 predicted proteins | sample 712E1DmetaG_FD_121300 | JGI IMG/M metagenome (GOLD analysis project Ga0182027, IMG submission 121300) | Permafrost microbial communities from Stordalen Mire, Sweden - 712E1D metaG (Illumina Assembly) | ecosystem: Environmental > Terrestrial > Soil > Wetlands > Permafrost | place: Sweden...
CATGATCAACTCCATAAGAGTTGAACTCGTTTCAGTTTTCAAAGAACACAATCCACTTTGAATCTAAAAAAATGTTGTAACAAGCTTTGCTTCAGCTTATAGTGACTTTTTCAGTGAGAACTATGTAATAATCTTGCTGCACGTCTCCGCAGCGTAGCTCAAGTCCGTTATGTTTCGTTTTGAAATATCGATATGCTACAATTTTTCATTTATATTAATATCGAAGTAACTCCAAAATAGGATGCGTAAATCACTCCTCGTTATTCCTTTGTTATTATTTTTAAGCAACTGTTCAACGGATATCACCAAAGAGACAGATATCTTGAAAAAAACCTTCGATTACTCCGACAAAATAAAAATCAACTACGAGATTCACGGCAAGGGCAACTCCACTATCGTATTTCTGCATGGTTTTGGAGCTTCTGTCGAAACTTGGCGAGACATCCAATCACCGCTTTCCAAAGGAAATACGCTGATCTTTTTAGACCTTAAGGGATTTGGTTTGTCATCAAAACCTGACGACGGCAAATATTCTCTGGAAGATCAAGCTGAGATCGTTCTTGCTTTTTTGAAGGCCCTTGACCTCCGCGACATTACTCTCGTGGGCCATTCCTATGGCGGTGCGGTTTCAATATTTACCTATCTAAGAGACCGGTCTGGACATGGCCGCGGTATTATTCGTCAGTTGGTTTTGATAGACGCCGCTGCTCAAGTGCAAGAATTTCCTTTCTTCATTGATTTTCTTACGAAACCACTCATTAATTGGGTGGTTATGAACCTTGTCCCAAGTCAGATAGAGGCAAGCATTATTTTGCACTCTCTTTTTTATGATGAAAACAAATTATCTGACGAGAGAATAACAAGATATGCCGAATATTTTGCCCAACCAGGGAGCTACAATTCATTTGTCGAGTGTGCCGAACAAATGATTCCTGCAAATCCAGATTCTATCGCAGCCTTAATCAAAACCATTGCCGTGCCCACTTTAATTATTTGGGGCGCAAATGATCCTGCAATTCCTTTAGAGCATGGTCAAAAGTTGCACCAGGATATTCGGAACTCAAAATTGGTGGTTATTCCAAATTGTGGCCATATTCCGCACGAAGAATCACCCGAAGAAACCGCAAATGGTATCCTAAGTTTCTTGGGACAGTAATGGAGTTGGCAAAGCGTTCGGCTCGTTTCCATCGCCTCTGCCGGCTACAGATAGAAGGAAAATAATGGACCATAATTTTAGCAAATAGAGACCTCTGAAAAAGTTATTGCGAGGAGCGAAGCGACGAAGCAATCTCTTTAAAACAAATGAAAACCAAGATTGCTTCGACAAAAAACGTCTCGCAATGACTTAACCCTGTTGTTTTTCAGAGGTCTCAAATAGTAAATCGGCAAAATGCAACATGGCCAGCGGTTCAAAACAGGTGCAATGAAGAATTGAAAGCAAAGAGAATGAGCTTGGTTCGGAGAGCACAAAAAGCTTCAGTTCAATTCTGCTGCAACTGTTCCGGAAAGTGCATTCGCTACAAACGGTACAGAAAGTGTATGTGCATAGCTTCAGGATCGTCCTTTGTGTTCTCATCATTTCCTCGGTAATATTTATGGCATATTTTCTTCCTTAAAACGGATCTTTTCCATCACGTTACTGATACTACCCATGCAACATCATGAACGCATACTAATTCTCGACTTTGGTTCACAATACACACAGCTCATTGCTAGGCGGGTGCGGGAATTTTGTGTCTATTGCGAAATTCATCCCTTCAACATTCCGATGGAAATGATTCGCTCCTTCGGAGCAAAGGGTATTATCCTGTCAGGCGGGCCGTCAAGCGTCTATGCGCCTGATGCACCGATCTCGGATCCTGCGCTCTTCACGCTCGGTGTACCGGTGCTGGGCATTTGCTATGGTTTGCAGTTGATTGCTTCCCAACTCGGCGGCGCGGTGGATCCTGCTGCACGGCGGGAATATGGCCGGGCGGCGCTTCAGGTGACGGCAGGAAATGATTTGTTCAAGAATGTCTCGCCGGTCTCACAGGTCTGGATGAGTCATGGCGATTCGCTGACACGTATACCCGCGGGATTCGAACCGATTGCAAAATCCGACAACGCGCCGATCTGTGCTATCCGCGACACCAAACGGAAAATCTTCGGTGTCCAATTCCATCCCGAGGTTGTCCATTCAGATGAGGGGAGAAAGATTCTTTCAAATTTCCTCTTTGAGATCTGCAATTGTGCCGGAGACTGGAACGCTGATTCGTTCATTGAGCAGGCAATCACATCCATCCGCGGTACGGTAGGCAAGAACAAAGTGCTGTGTGCGTTGAGCGGTGGCGTTGATTCCGCTGTTGCGGCAGTGCTGCTGCATCAGGCCATTGGCGATCAACTGTTTTGCATCCATATCGACAACGGATTGATGCGAAGCGGCGAGAGTCAGCGTGTGGTCCGGACGTTCAAGGAGAAATATAATATCCCCGTCGATCTGGTGGATGCCACCGCACTCTTTCACGAACGTCTGCGCGGCGTCACTGATCCGGAGCAGAAGCGGAAAATTATCGGCAATTCCTTCATCGACGTCTTTGAGGAAGAGGCAGAGAAAGTTGCTGACGCGCGTTTCCTTGCGCAGGGAACGCTGTATCCCGACGTGATTGAATCAACATCCTTCAAAGGCCCATCCGCGACGATCAAGTCGCACCACAACGTCGGCGGCCTGCCCGAAAAAATGAATCTAAAACTGGTCGAGCCGTTCCGCGAGCTCTTCAAGGATGAAGTGCGCGAGATCGGACGCAAGCTTGGTCTGCCGGAGTCCTTCATTGGCAGGCATCCCTTTCCGGGGCCGGGACTGGCGATCAGGATTCTGGGCGACATCACACCGGAACGTCTGTGTGTGCTGCGTGCGGCAGACGATATTTTTCTGGAAGAACTTCATCGTCACAATCAGTATGATGCAATCTGGCAGGCGTTTGCCGTGCTGCTGCCGGTGCAATCCGTCGGAGTGATGGGGGATGAACGCACGTATGAAAACACAATTGCCCTGCGCGCCGTAACGAGTGTTGACGGCATGACGGCAGATTGGGCGCATATTCCGTACGAGGTACTCGGCATTGTGTCCAACAGGATAATCAACGAAGTGCGCGGTGTCAATCGCGTGGTGTACGATATCAGCTCGAAGCCACCTTCAACCATTGAGTGGGAATAATGCTCATCCTGGATCATGTTGTCAAAAAATTCGGTTCGTATGCTGCCGTCGACGATCTCTCCCTCACTATTCCTGCCGGAGAATTCTTCGGATTTCTCGGGCCCAATGGAGCCGGAAAGACAACGACCATTAAGATGATGACGGGGCTTTTTGCACCGACCTCCGGCAGCATCTCGATCAATGGTTTCGATATTCTCAAAAATCCGATCGAGGCGAAAACTTCGTTCGGATATATTCCGGATCAGCCGTTTCTCTACGACAAACTGACCGGCAGAGAATTCCTCTATTATATAGGAGGATTGTTCAAGATCCCGAAGGCAAAGCTGACACAGACGATTGATGCACTCATCGATCAATTCGAGATCGGCAGTTGGGTAAACAAACGCGCGGAAGACTATTCGCAGGGCATGCGGCAGCGCATTACCATTGCCGCTGCTTTTGTTCATGAGCCCGCCACCATCATTATCGACGAACCGATGATCGGACTTGATCCCCGCAGTGCCCGTCTCACAAAAGATGCCCTAAAGCAGAAATCAAAGGACGGCGTATCGATCTTCATGTCCACACATAGCCTTGAAATCGTGGATGAGTTGTGCGATCGCGTCGGCATTATTAAGGAAGGACGCCTCATCTATCTCGACACGCGGGATAATTTGCACTCCGTGAAGGCGCAATATGATGGCAAACTCGAATCGGTGTTTCTGGAATTGACCCGGTGAATCTATTCTTCCATATCATCCGTTTTAAATCCCGAATGTCATGGTCGGCCGCGTCATCGATCACGATGCAAGTTGTGGCACGCGAAACCGTGGGCATGCTCGTGTTCGGTGTGTTCGGCATTGGAGCATTTTTTGCCGCAAGATTCACGACATTTTTCCTTCTTCATACACTCGGCATCGGAATGTTTCTGCTCCACCGTTTCATCGCCATGGTACTCTTTGTCCTCTTCCTGTCCATCAATGTCGGCAACATTGTCGTGTCCTTCTCAACCATGTACCGATCGGACGAAGTGCAATTTCTGCTGACGACGCCGGTGTCGCACGGAACGCTTTTTGCCATAAAATTTCTGGATAATTTTTTTTACAGTTCCGGCACGCTATTTCTGGCAGGATTCTCGCTCTTCCTCGGATATGGCGAGTATTTCCAGCTTCCCTGGCATTTTCATCTTTTTATGATGCTGGGGGTACTGGTACCGTTTATGCTTATTGCTGCATCGACGGCGGTCTTGATGCTGCTTGGAATGATGGCGGCCGCTTCCCGGTTCCGCTTCCGCACGATCATCATAGCGGTCATGGTTATGTATGCGCTTCAATTGTATCTCTACTTTGCGGTAACCAATCCGGTGGACCTTGCCAACGAAGTGATGAAATTCTATCCGAATGTGAATCAGTACTTTGGATATCTCGATGCACCGGCGGTGCGGCTTCTGCCGAATTTTTGGGTGTCGCAAATTCTCTATTTCTACACCACTGGGAATACTGTTGTCGTCGCACAGTACACCGCACTCCTGATAGGGGTCTGTGTGCTTATGTGCAGCCTCATGTTTCTCGCAGGAAAACAGCTTTATTATGGAACGTGGATTACGTCGCTATCGTTGAAGGCAAGCGCCCCGGAGGAACCAAAGCCCGGCGGGGTCCTCCGGCTGGCATCTCCATCATGGCTGCCATCGCAGACGGAGGTCCTCTTGAAGCGCGAATTTTGGCAATTCGTACGCGACCCGGCGCAGTGGATTCATTTTCTTGTCATGGTCGGTCTTGTGATGGTATTTGTAATAAGCATCGGAGCGCTTGAATTTCGCCTTTCCGATCCGATGTTAAAAACAACGGTGTATCTGTCGTTGCTGGCATTCAATATTTTTCTCATTGCATCGATCACGCTTCGTTTTCTCTTTCCGCAGATGAGCCTGGAAGGGAAAGCCTACTGGAGCATCCGGAGTGCACCAATCTCTCCGGCAAGCGTCTACTGGATCAAGGGACTCCTGCCGCTGCTTCCTTTGTTGGTCATCGGCGGCGCGTTGGCGCTCTTCTCGTCGGAGCCGTTCCGCGACATTCCTTTTCTGGGTGCCGCGAACGGCGTTTCCATCTTTTGCAGCACTGTAACGCTGGTAAGCCTGAATCTCGGCATGGGATCGTATTTTGCCAATTTTACGGAGAAGAATCCAATTCGCATTGCTTCCTCGCATGGCGCAACGCTGACATTCCTCGTTGGTGTGGGCTATTTGCTCTTCGTTGGAATCAGTTTCTTTTTTCCGGTATATTTAACACTAAAGGCGGTTTCGATTGACGCATATGTTCGCCCGCAATGGATGCTCTATGTTTTCGCGGCCAACGTTGTCGTCATGATACTCCTCTCCACGCTGGCTCATGTGATCGGGACTCGTTCCCTTCAACGGGATTTCTGACTATCGTTCATTGTCCAACTATATTCATCACTGCGTATGCCGCTTCGATTCTTATGTGCCTTCTTATTTTTCGCCTCGGCCATTCTGCAGGCTCAAGACGATGTCTATTTCCATCAATCGGCAGAAGATTTATTCCTTCTCGGGTTGACCCAGTATACCAACCAGCAATTTGATTCCGCGCTGCTGTCGTTTGTGCGCGTGCATCAATTGTATTCGCTGAATCAACGCACGACGGCGGCATCGATTATGATGGCCAAATCCCTAAGCCGGCTCCAACGGTTTTCCGACGCCTATGCTCTGTCGCAGGAATTTATTCGGAACTATCCGTCGAGTGACTATCAGGAAGATGCCCACTATAATGCAGCATTCGCGGCAGAAGCAATGGGGCGTCGAGGCGACGCCATCCGCGAAGCGGCGACGGTAGTGAGTCGCGGACGGGAAAGAAGAAACATCGACAATGCGCATCTCCTGCTCGGGCAAATCGCCAAAACATGGAGCACAGACTCGATTGCACGGAGTATCGCTGCCGTCAGCGATCCGGAAGTCCAACGATGTGCGCATGATATTTTTTCGGAATTGTCGGATTGTAAGAGCATGGGGATTGGAGTGCTTCTGCCGCTGTTGCGCGGACGAACTGACCACGCACAGATACGCATCCTTGCCCAGGAATTGCTCGAAGGCATGACCGTAGCGATTGAGGAGTACAACCGCTCGCCACGCCGCACAGGAGTGCAATTGACGCTGGACGTTCGGGACACCGGAGGCGATTCACTTCTTGCCGCGACGCAGGCGCGTTCTATCGCAGAGGAGCCGAAGAACATTGTTATTCTCGGGCCGCTCTTCAGTGCCGAGGCTCGCGCTGTCGCCAGGATCGCCACTTCTGAGAAAATTCCTATTGTCTCACCGACAGCGACAGATAACGGCATCGCAGCCATGAGCCCGTATCTCTTTCAGTCAAATCCCGACTATGAAACGCGCGGCCGTGCGCTGGCATCATATGCGATGGAGATGATGGGATATACACGGATGGCGATCTTTGCTCCGAAGACTGCAGAAGCGCTGCTGGTGTCGGAGGCGTTCAGAGCGGAAGTGGAGAAACGCGGTGGCGAAATTGTTTCGGATGTCCAATATCCGCTCAACACAACAGATGTCCGCCATATTGTCCGTGCCATGATTGCGGACGCGATCACGAAAGCGAAAGCCGCGCAGGTGACAGACAGCAGTTCCATCTTTGCACAGCACCTGCAGGCGATTTTTTGCCCGATCGATGATGCGGCTGAAATCGGAATTATCACGCCACAAATGCGCTACTATAATATTTCATCGCAAATTCTCGGAACGAGCGAGTGGAACGATTTGTCCGAACTCGAGATGAATATACTCTATGCGGATGGCGTGATCTTTTGTTCAGACCGGTGGATTGCTGATCCCGGAATTGCGGCGGAATTCCGGGCACAATTTCAACAAGGCACCGGCCATGCACCGGGCACAAACGCACTGCTCGGGTACGACGTCATGCGCTTCATCATTGAAAGTATCGCGCGTGGGGCATCCTCCCGCGAAAAACTTACCGCGCAACTCTCCCGCGCGGAGGGATTCGACGGCATCCAGACAAAGATTGTCTTCACCGCACGGCGCGTGAATGCTGCGTTGCAGATCATTCAGTACAAAAAGGGGAAGCTCAGCCGCATCGGAGAGGTGCCGCTGCACTAATCCCTGATGTTACATAAAGCTGAAAGACATTGCCACTAAGTCACTAAGGCACAAAGGTGTTTTGGGGAGAATCGTCATTTTGTGAAGCCCGCAAAAGGCTGTCTTTCTTTGTGCCTTTGTGTCTTTGTGGCGACATGATTGACGATTTACGTAACATCACTTAGTCATATCACATTTAGGGGGAATTCATGGACCACTCGACGTTTCAAACGCCGCACGATTCAATCACTACGTACCATCCCAAAATAAAAGACTGGCCGGCGGATGAGCGGCCGCGCGAAAAAATGACGAGCCGTGGCAGCAGCGCCTTGAGCGATGCGGAACTGCTCGCCATCATCATCGGGTCCGGCAGCGGCAATGTCACTGCTGTTGATCTTGCCAAAACGCTGATTGTGCACGCTGGCTCGTTGCACGCACTCTCATCGATGGACGTGGCAGATTTCCTGCAGAAAAAAATAAAAGGACTGGGGAAGGCGCGCGCCGTGTCGCTGGTGGCGGCATTCGAAATCGGCAGGCGCATTCGGAGCTCTTCTGTCGCGGATACCGTTTCCATCCGTACGCCGGACGATGTTGCGGAGAAGTATATTCCGCATTTGCAGGGGAAAAAACAGGAAGTGTTCATGGTGTTGGTGTTGAATAGCGCGAACAAAATCATCAAAGAGGTGGTCGTGACACAGGGATTGCTGAATTCGTCGTTGGCGCATCCCCGCGAAGTGTTCCGCCCGGCGATCCTGGAAAATGCAGCGAGCATCATCCTCCTGCACAACCATCCCAGCGGTAATCCCGAACCGAGCGGGGAAGACATTGCCATCACACGTCAAATCGTGGAAGCGGGGAAGGTCATCGGTATCACAGTGCATGATCATATCATTATAGCTGGGAATTCGCACACCAGTTTTGCAGAACGCGGATTGTTATGATGAAAACCGCTGGAATAGCGCTGGATTCAACTGTTCCGGGTACATTCTTTTTTTCGCCATGCGGCTTGACTTCATACGTCGATTTTGTTATTATTTTATACGGATCAAGTAAACTTTCGTCATCACGCGTTCGTCACTCTATCAATCAGGAAAGATACTATGCGAAAATACATCGGTGCCGCAGCAGTAATGTTCTTTCTGGCCAGTTCGCTGTCCCTCGTAGGATGCAGCAGCGGTCCATCGGAACAGGAACTCTCGGAATTGGAACGCCTGCGTGCCAGCGTAAAATCGTTGCGCGAACAGGTTGAGACAAAGAAGTCGGACAAAACCCGCCTTGAACAGCAGATCGCTACAAAGCAAGCACAGCTTGACGCGGAGCTTAAAGAACAAGTTGCCACAAAGCAGCGCATGGAAAGCCAAAAGTAATTTTGACCAAAGGAGAAATCATGAAATTCAGGACATTCACGGTCGCAGGGATTTGCGCTCTCTTTTGTTGCGCTGTTGCTCTCAATACTGCCGCCGCACAGGAAAAGATGACCAAAGATCAGTGGCAGGCGGAAATGACCGGCCTCACGAAAGATCAGGCAGATCTGACAAAGTCACTCGATAAACTGACAAAAGAAGTGGATAGCTTGAAGATTGTCCTTGCCGGAATGGACAAGAAAGTTCAGGCGGTGAAAGATGAAACCATGGCGATGAGCGGCTCGTCGATAGAACATCGCAAAACATTCGAAGATGCACTTGCGCAGGTGGAAGGGCTGATTGACGGTCTCGCAAAGCTTGCACCGCAGGATCTTTTTGTCCGCAAAGCGGAGATCGATTCGGTGCAGGCAGCACTTGATGCATTGAAGAAACAGAAACTCGCCTCCGTACAACCATATTTCGACCGCATGACGGGCGACCAAAAGAAAATTGATGCTTTGCGCGCTTCTATTGCTAATGTTGTCCCCGCTGAAAAAGTCTACATTGTCGGTACGTGGGCAAAAGATCGCGATTGCTTGTGGAACATCTCCAAGAAGAAAGACATCTACGACAATCCGTTTATGTGGCCGAAAATCTGGCAGGGCAACCGTGACCAGATCAAAGATCCCGATATCATTCATCCGGGACAGAAGCTGAAAATTCCGACTGCCGGCGAATTGACTGCAGCGGAAAAGAAAGCGGAACGTCAGTATTGGAGAAAGAAAGCTCAGTAGAGCTTGCAGTGATTACTTGAGTATCCAGCAAAGGTCCTTCCCTTGATCCGATCGAGGCGAAGGACTTTGCTTTTATGAGGCCCTATGGGAAATACCATTGAAAGAAAAATCCGGCTCAGCGGTGTCGACGCCGTTGCGCTGCTGGGAATTAATGACCGTCACCTGCAGCACATCGAAGACCGCTTCGATACGGGCATCGTCGTTCGTGGAGACACCGTGTTGTTACGTGGCGAGGCGGAAGAAGTGCGCCAGGTGGAGCGGGTCTTCAAAGAACTCATCTTCCTTCTTGAAAAGAATGGCGTGCTCACCGTGCATGATATTGACACCGTCCTCGACCTGGTTGCAGTCGATGCGGTGCCGGTACCGGCTTCTGCGGGGGAACCACTCCGGGATGAGCCTGATGCAACAGTGCTGTTTACCAAGAACGGCATTATCCAAGCGCGCACGGCAGGGCAGAGACAGTACATTGCACGCGTGCAAAACAGCGATATCGTATTTGCGATCGGTCCGGCGGGGACCGGAAAAACATATCTCGCCGTCGCAATGGCGGTGGCAAGCCTCAAAAGCAGGGAGGTCAACAAAATTGTCCTTGCACGTCCCGCGGTGGAAGCAGGAGAGAATCTGGGATTCCTACCGGGCGATCTCCGCGAAAAAGTAGATCCGTATCTCCGTCCGCTGTATGACGCGCTGGAGGATATGCTGCCGCCGGAAAAGCTCCGCTCCTTCATGGAGCGCAATATCATCGAAATTGTACCTCTTGCCTACATGCGCGGTCGAACGCTGAACAATTCGTTTCTTATTCTGGATGAGGCACAGAACGCAACGGCCATGCAGATGAAGATGTTCCTGACGCGTCTCGGTGTGCAATCCAAAGCGATTATAACCGGCGATGTAACGCAGATCGATTTGCCCGCCAAGTCAATTTCAGGTTTGGTGCAGATTCAAGATGTGCTGCAGAATATTGAAGGAGTTTCGTTCGTCTATTTCGACAGGAACGACGTAGTGCGGCATCGATTGGTGAAAGATATTATTGATGCGTACAGCAAGTTCGGAGAACGGGGCGGCCCAGAGCAGCCAGCGGAAAAGAAAAACTAAAGTGTCGGAGGGCATGTTTGGCACTCTTCTCTGCGTCTCAGCGCCTTTGCGTTGATCTTTTTAAACGTTGAACTGCAAAGTCGCAAAGGAAATATTTACTTTGTGCCTTGGTGACTTCGCGGCGAATATTTCAACCAGATTTCCAGAAGGTTATGCGGTGGGAGGCTGTGTCGCAAATACTTTCTTTGCTTCATCCCACAGGGCATCCATTTCTGCGAGCGGTGTGGCGTCAATGTCTTTCCCCTGCAGGCGGAGTTGTTCTTCGATGTACTGAAACCGTTTCACAAATTTTGAACATGTTTCGCGAAGGGACTGCTCGGGATCAATCTTCAGGAAGCGTGAGTAGTTGACGAGCGCAAAGAGCATGTCCCCGAATTCCTCTTCAGCGTGCCGTTGATTTCCCGATTCGACGGCATGATGCAACTCTGCAGTTTCTTCCTCCACTTTTTTCCACACCAGCGCACGGTCATCCCAGTCAAATCCTACTTTGGAAGCTTTTTCCTGAAGACGCCGGGCACGCAGCAGTGCCGGCATCTCTTTGGGAACGCCGTCCACGATGGAGGTGCGGCCTTCGCTTCGTTTTATTTTTTCCCATGTGCGAACCTGCGTCGCACTATCCGGGGCTTCCGCGTTGCCGAATACATGCGGATGGCGCCGGCGCAACTTCTCGTTGATGCGCGTGAGCACATCCGTCATGGTAAATTGATGCTCCTCCTCGGCGATGGCGGTCTGGAGTGCGATATGAAGCATTACGTCGCCGAGTTCGGTGCATAGTTCATTCCAATCGGCGGCATCGATCGCTTCAATGGCTTCGTAGGTTTCCTCGATGAAACCCTGGCGGAGTGACGTGTGCGTTTGCTCACGGTCCCAGGGGCATTCAATACGAAGGCGGCGAACAATAGTGCGGAGTTCCTCAAAATCAGAATTCATTTAGCAAACATACCCAAAAAACCGCTGTCTTGCAAGAACAATGGTTTGGTGTGGTGCATCGGTCGACTTGATTTTCTTGCAACTTCTGCCAATCTTTGAGGTAAAGACGGTAGAGGAGTACCCCATGTATGAGAGATTGTTAACGGAAACCGAGCGCTATCTGGCGCGCCGCAAAGAACCAGTCACCGCAATAAAAACTATCTGGCAATTAGTGCATCGCGAAGGGTTGCGTCAGGGCTTTGCCGTTCCCTCACTTGTTGATTTCAGCTGTCTGCTGGATGGTGACAAGCGGTTTGAAGTGATGCTGAACAGCGAGGAGGACGGGAAAGCCGTGGAAGCCGATTTGTTGGACGATGAAGAGATGGAAAAACTCGGTTTTGTGGCCGGCCAGTTTGTTCGCCTTCGTTCGGTAGTTCGCCGTGCAGATGATGACGAGGACGATGCCGGAGACATGGCCGGGGATGAGGATGATTTGCTTCTTGACCGGACAATGCTTGCAGAACCACATACTATTGTGAAAGTGAAGAAAAACAGTGCTGCTGCCGGGAAAAGTTCCGCCACATCGTCCGCCAAGAAACGGAAGACGCCGGCAGCGAAAAAGAAGGCGTTGAAACGCACCACTGCGCGACGGAAGAAATGAATTCAGGACCCTCTTCCGCAGAGAAGCCGCGCATCTGGACAATTCTTGAACTCATTGATTGGGGGAAAACATATCTCACCGAGAAGGGTTTCGATGAAGCCCGCCTGACGATTGAACTGCTGCTGGCACATGCGCTCCATCGTCGTCGCATCGAACTCTACACCAAGTTTGATCAACCGTTGTCCCCGGAAGAGTTGGCCGCGTTCAAGCTTCTGCTTCAACGAAGACTGCGCCATGAACCGATTCAGTACATTACCGGTACTGCCGGATTCATGGGATTGACATTCGAGGTCGATTCCACCGTACTGATTCCCCGGCAGGAAACAGAAGTGCTGGTCGAAAGAGTTGTTGCATACGCGATGTCCATGAATGTTCCGCTGCGCCTGTTGGATGTCGGATGCGGAAGCGGATGTATTGCTGTCAGTTGCGCAAAAATGCTCCAAAACACAAAGGCCGTTGGCATCGATATCAGCGAAGAGGCGCTTGCAGTTGCCGCGCGCAATGCTGCGGCGAATGGTGTAGCAGACCGCACACAATTTATTCGTGCGGACATTCTCGATGTCGGGATACACCAGCTCGGAGGCCCGTCCCATATCGTGGTTTCAAATCCACCCTACATCAGCGAGAAAGAATTTGCACTGCTCGATCCGGAAGTCCGGCAGTACGAACCGAAACAAGCACTGGCTGGCGGCGGCGATGGCCTTTCGTTCTATTGCACACTGGCGTCCCGGGGAAGCGAATTGCTGACACCGGGAGGAGTACTCTTTACGGAACACGCATATGATCAATCGGAAGCCGTGGTAGAAGTTTTCAGATCTGCGGGTTGGAATTCTGTTCAGCCCTTCAAAGACCACAGCGGGCAGTGGAGAGGCGTGGAGGCACGGCAATGAGGGCTTTGGTGCAGCGGGTATCTTCCGCATCGGTATTTGTGGACGGCGCGATCACCGGTGCCATCGATCGGGGGCTGTTGGTACTGTTGGGAATCAAGAACGGCGATACAGAGGCAGATGCAAAATATCTGGCGGAGAAGTGCAGCGCATTGCGCATTTTTGAAGACGAGCAGGAAAAAATGAATCTGTCTGTTCGGAATGTCGGCGGGAAAATTCTGGCAGTGTCGCAGTTCACACTCTACGGCGACACCCGGAAAGGCAACCGGCCGAGTTTCGTCGAAGCGGCTCCACCGGCGATTGCCGAACCGCTTTACAATCTGTTCGTCAGAGAATTGCGCGCACTGCTGGGAGCGGATACAGTTGCCACCGGCGTATTCCGTGCGATGATGGATGTTCATTTGGTTAACGACGGACCGGTGACTCTGTTGATCGAAAGCAAAGGCTGACCGTGGCTGTACTGATGCTGTTTTGGGATGGCGTAGGAATTGGAAAGAAAGACGCAGCGACAAATCCATTGGTTGCCGCCGATCTCCCGGTGCTTCGCCGCTTGCTGGACGGAGAAATCTGGGCTGCAGGGAAGAAAGGGATCACCGCAGCATTCGCGTCATGTATTCCACTTGATGCAACGTTCGAATTGGAAGGCCTGCCGCAGAGCGGCACAGGACAAGCCGCCATCTTTGCCGGTGTTGATATAGCGGGTACCGTTGGAAAACATTTCGGTCCCTATGTTCCCGCGTCAATTCGCTTTGATGTGGAGGAGAAAAATATTTTCCGGCGGCTCCAAGCGCTGGGATTGAAATCTGCTTTTGCCAATGCCTATCCCCAACGCTATTTCGAATATCTGGCGTCGCCGCGCGCCCGGCAGCCAGTGGTTTCCCTCGCGGCACGATCGGCCGGCCTTTTGTTGAATGGACATCGCGAACTTGCTGCGGGCAAAGCTGTCTCCGCCGATATTACTGCCACACGCTGGAAGGAATTCGGGCATCAGGAAGTTCACGCGGTGGCGCCTGAGACTGCAGGTCGTCAATTCTATCGGCTTTCGCATAACATCGATTTTATCTTGTTTGAATATTTTTTGACGGACAAAGCGGGACACGAGCAATCAATGGGGGAAGCAGTGGATGTGCTGCAGCGATTCGATGCATTCATCGGTGGAATCCTGGAATGCTGGAATCCTCGGCAGGACACGCTTCTGATTGTGAGTGATCACGGAAATGTCGAAGATCTTTCGACAAAATCACACACAAGGAATAAAGTGCCGTTCATCATTGCGGGGGCGGGGAGAAAGCACTTTCTTCATCAGGTAGCATCTCTTTCTGATATCACTCCCGCAGTAGTAACCTACTGCGCATCATGTGGAAAAACAAACCGGCTGTAGCTGCCGCCGTATTCATTTGTGCCGGCATCTGGCTTGCATCGCAACTGACATTGCCCTGGTATGATTGGGTTGTGGCGGCGCTGTTTCTTTTTCTCTGCTCGTCGGTGCTTTTGCATCGTCTTCGGCACCGAGCGGCACGGGAAGCGACTACAAACCCTGTTGTTCTCCTCTGTCTTATGTTCAGTGCAGCAGCGGCTTTCTCCGTCAACGACCAGATACGTGATCCTTCAGACATTCGCCGGTTTCTGGATGGAGCCGAACCTGCGAACATATTGTGCGAAGTCATCAGCGATCCGGCCATTGACAGCAATCGCGTCACAGTTGTCGTTCGCGTGCTACACATTATCGGCAATGGGGAAAGCCACCATGTTGAAGGAGACGCCTCGCTTACCATTCTGGCGCACCGTGGCGAAAAAGCGAAGCTCCGCATAGCGTACGGCACAATCCTGCGATTCGATGCGATACTTGAATCTCCGACGGCAGAACGGAATCCCGGAGAATTTTCCTATCGTGACTATCTCGCCTTAAACCACATCTACGCCGTCGTCCGCGTTCGTGGTTACCAATCTGTGGAATGCGTGGAGCAACGCGTACCATCCTGGATTTTTGCGCGTGCTGTTTTTCCCGCCAAGCACTTCATCCGACGCGTCATCGACCGCACACTCAAAGGGGATCAGGCGAATTTCCTGACCGGATTACTGCTCGGGGATCGAACAAATATCTCTCCGGAAATCAAAAATGCGTTTGTGAATACCGGTGTTGTGCATGTACTTGCTGTCTCCGGTTCTCATGTTGTGCTGGTGGTCGCAATTCTTTATGCGCTTTGTGGTCTACTACGCGTGCCCAGAAAATTGACCATTGTTGTCACCATTCTCGGCATTCTTTTCTATATGCTCTTGACAGGCTCGGCGCCATCTATCGTGAGGGCATGCTTAATGGCGATTGTAGTGCTGCTTGCGAAGCTGTTTCAGGAGCGGACGAATGTTTATAACGCACTGGGCGTTTCGGCTGTGATCATTCTGGTCTATGATCCGCAGCAACTGTTTGATGTCGGCTGCCAGCTATCCTTCGGTGCGGTGTTTTCGATGGCATATTTCTTCCCGAAGTTGAAGCTTCTCATTAAAAAAATTCCCGAGCGGTGGGAGGAAATCAAAGGGATCGATGCCGTCCTTCAGCTTTTCGCGGTCTCGCTCGCGGCACAGATCGGAACAATCCCGTTCACTGCGCACTATTTCGGCAGAGTCTCGATTGTATCATTGCTCGCGAACTTGGTGGTGGTGCCGTTGGCTGGACTTAATATAACGATCGGTTTCGCATCAGTGTTCGTGTCGATTCTCTCAGGCTGGGCTGGGTCCGCCATCAATGAAGTGAATGCTCTTATTATCTGGTTCGTTCTCAAATTTGTTATGCTTGCGAATGCGGTGCCGCACGCTTCGATTCTGACGCCTGTGTTCGGACTGCGCGAAACAATGTTTTATGGCGCTGCGATTGCATTTCTCTTCAGTCTCGGCAGTATTGAACGGGCACGAAAAACTCTCATTGTTGCGGCAGGCATCGCCGTCTGTTGTTTTTGTGAAGATGCGATCTTTTCGAGCCCGGAATCCGGCCGGTTACTTCGGGTGACATTTATTGACGTCGGACAGGGAGATGCGGCTCTAATTGAATGTCCGGCCGGCGAGAGAATCCTTGTCGATGCGGGGGAAAAAACCGTATCTCATGATGTCGGAGAAAAAATCGTCGTCCCGTTTTTGCGAAGGCGGGGAATTGGACATCTTGATGCAGTCGTTGTCAGTCATCCGGACGCTGATCATCTGGGCGGCGTTCCTTACGTCCTGAGAAACATCGAAGTTGGAAGAGTGATCGATGCCGGTCAGGCGGCTGCTTCGGAATTGTACAGAGATTATGCAGGAATCATTCGAACGAAAAGACATTTCATTGTGAGAAGGGGTGAACGTCCTCTGGATATTAAAAATGCGCGGCTGTACATCCTGCATCCTTCAGAGAATTTTGTCGATTCTGATTCGAGTGATGGATTTGAAGGAGCGAATAATTCTTCCGTGGTGATCAAGCTTCTCTATGGGAAAAGCTCATTTCTATTCGTCGGCGATGCCGAAGTCCCGGTGGAGAAAGATCTGGTTCAACAGTACAGTGATTTTCTGCAATGCGACATTCTGAAAGTAGGGCACCATGGTTCGCGCACCAGCTCTTCAGAGGAATTTCTGACAGCGGTGAAACCACATATCGCAGTTGTTTCTGTCGGCAGATTCAACAAATTCCGACATCCCTCGAAATTGGTTATCCAAAGATTGAAGGATCACGCCACAGAGGTTCATCGAACGGATGAGGAGGGGGCGATCCAGTTCGAAAGCGACGGCATATCCCTGCGGCGTATCCAATGGAGAGAACAGAATCGGCACTGATTTGCACCGTCGGTCGGACTACTTGTGGGCCCCATTACTCACGTCAAGGTTGTTTCCAATCTGTTTTTTGGCTTAATTGTCTGAACAAGGCAAGAAGTTTAGTATAAAAAATCGCAACTGCTCCGTCTGATTACGTCACGGCGAGTATTAATAGGTCTGTCATGCCCGAACGCTTCTATCGGGCATCCAGCAAAAAACACGCATTCCCGCTCGAAGAGTCTTCAACCATAAGTGGCGCAGAGCGCCATGGCGCTTTCAGCGTTCACACGTCTAAAGGATCCTCCGGACGGGAAGGACACTTCCAATAATACGCTGAGCTATTAAAAAGATCTTAACGCAAAGATCGCAATACCGCAAAATGTGCAAACCAAAAGGAACTGAACCGCAAATGATCAGCATACAGAAACGAAAGTTTGTTCAAAAACTGGCCCAAAAGAAATTTCGTGACACCGAAGGAATGTTTCTTGTAGAAGGGGTTCGTTCCGTTCAGGAGGCGATTGCTGCCGGTGTTCACATTGAGGTATTAATTGCGGAGAAGAGCGCCGCTGATGCCGGCAATCTGGCTGGTTTGGTAAAAAATGCCCGGTCTGCGGGAATCGAGATGTGCATTCTCACCACGCAGGAATATGGCCAATTCTCAGACACGGTAAACTCCCAGGGAATCATCGCCGCTGTTCATAAACCCGAACCGCAATCAATTGAATCTGTATTGGCTTCCATGCGTACAATGCCGGCAATGATTGTTGCACTTGATGCGGTTTCAGAGCCGGGGAATCTTGGCGCCATTATCCGTACAAGCGATTGGTTTGGTGCGTCAGCTGTGCTGCTGGGAAAGGGTTGTGTTGAACTTCACAATCCCAAGGTTGTGCGGTCAACAATGGGTTCAATCTTCCATCTGCCGATCCTCGAAGGTCTTGATCTTGCTGCGGTTCTTCCGCAGTTGAGAGAAATGAAGTGGCAGACGTTCGCCGCGGAAGTAAATGCGAGTGAAGATATCCGCACCATCCAGTGGCCGGACCGCACAGTGATCGTAATCGGCAATGAGGCTCATGGAATATCTGCTCAGGTATCCGCGGCAGCCGGCCGTCATGTATTTATCCCTTCGTTTGGCAAAGCAGAATCATTAAACGCTGGAGTCGCCGCCAGCGTATTCTTATCTCACTATGCACTGAGAAATCATGATCACTGACGTTCCTGGCTTCTTGGTGGGTCACTACACAGATTCTGTTGCGATGACCGGATGCACAGTGCTTTTATGTCCGCCGCATGCGACCGCGAGCTGCGACGTGCGGGGAAGTTCGCCTGGATCTCGTGAGCTTTCTCTTCTTGCGCCTGAGAAACAAATGCAGGAAATTCATGCAATTCTGCTCACCGGGGGAAGCGCGTACGGACTCGGCGCCGCAAACGGTGTCATGCAGTTCCTTGCCGAACGGAATACCGGTTATGCAACACCATACGCCATCGTGCCGATTGTTCCTTCGGCAGTGATATTTGATTTAAACCTTGGACGATCAGATATTTTTCCAACAGCAGAGAATGCATACGCTGCGTGTGCAGCGGCATCGGCACATGTGGCGGAGGGAAATGCCGGTGCAGGAACTGGCGCGACTATCGGCAAGTGGAGTGGATTTACAGGGGCCATGAAAGGTGGAGTTGGCACTGCGTCTTTTCGTCTGGGAGATGTTGTGGTGGGCGCATTGGCCGTGGTGAACGCCGTTGGGGATGTGATTGCTGTTGATGGCAGTGTCATGGCCGGCGCACAACAGAATGGGAAATTTCTCGGTGAAGAATCGAGAATGCAGGCGCTGAACAATGAGCGGCTTCTGCTACGAAATTCAAACACGACACTGGTGATCGCCGCAACGAATGCCAGACTCTCAAAGGTAGATATTCATCGCGCCGCCCAACGGATGCATGATGGGATGGCGCGTGCGATCAAACCATGTCACACGACATTCGATGGCGATGTAACTTTTGCCGTCAGTGCGGGCTCCGTCTCCGCTCCCGTCGATCTGATCGCAGAGCTCTGTGCAGAAATGACGGCTGAAGCAATTCGCTCCGCTGTCCGCCACGCCGCAACTGTTGCGGGCGTCAGAGGCCTTGCATCGTGAGAGTGTTTGTGACAGGCGGTACGGGATATGTTGGAAGAAACGTTCTCCGCGCATTGCTCTCTGCCGGACATACCCCCATAGCTCTTGTGCGTCGACAATCGATCGCCAAACTCCCGGTTGATCTGCATGGAAAAATCGAAATCGTAAACGGGAATGTGAACACGTCGGAGTCGTATCTCACCCAACTTGGAAGCTGTGAAGCGGTTATCAATCTTTTGGGAATCATCAGAGAATTTCCCGGAAAGGGCATTACTTTTTACGATGCACACGTCAGGTGTACACAATCGCTGCTGGATGCTTCAAAAAAAGCAGGAACAAGGCGATTTCTACAGATGAGTGCTCTTGGCGTCCATGGCGACGCCTGCACGGGATATCAACGGACGAAATTTGAGGCGGAACAACTGTTGCAGACGGCTGGGGTGGATTGGACAATCTTTCGCCCGTCACTTATAGTCCGTCACGAAGAAGCGGGATGTGAGAATTTCATCACGATGCTGCGCAGTCTGCTGACGATGCTTCCTTTTGTTGTTCCCGTGCTTGGTTCGGGGGACTATCGTTTCCAGCCTGTTGCGGTTGATGATGTTGCAGCAGGAATTGTGCGCGCTTTGATGACACCGGCATCTGTGGGGAAGATCTACGATGTTGCCGGAAGTGAGCGATTCTCTTTCAATGAACTGCTGGATATTGTCGGCGCGGGCTTGGGAATAAAGAAACTAAAAATTCACCAGCCGCTCTGGAGCATGAAAATCATGGCTGCACTTCTCGGAGGTTTTTCTTTCTTTCCTATTTCGCACGATCAGATAATTATGCTGGAAGAGGAGAGCGTAACGGATGCGTGGCAGCCGTTCTTCACTGATTTTAATATTGCACCGATTCCGGTGCGCACCGTAATAGGAGCCTGAGATGCCGTCGATTCGCTGTCAGATCATTGAAGTGGGGATATTTTCTTTTCAGGAGAGTCAGCCTCTTTATCTCTTGCTCCGGCGATCGCCGGATGATACACTTTATCCTCTAACATGGCAAATTGTAACCGGCAAGATTGAAAAGGGTGAGACTGCCGCTTTCGCCTCATTACGTGAGTTGAAGGAGGAAACAGGATATGTGCCGGAGCGCTATTGGGTAGTTCCGCATATAAATTCCTTTCTGAATGTTTCAGAAGACATTGTTGAAATGACAGCTATGTTTCTCGCCCAGGTTCCTTCCGGCTCCATGCCGGTATTGTCGTCAGAGCACATCGATGCCCGCTGGTGTCCCCTGGACGAGGCAAAGAAATTGCTTGTTTGGCCCGGACAAATTCAAGCAATTGAATTGATACATCATTATATTGTGCGCGGACTTCAGGCTGCGCTCCTGACAGAACTCCCGCTGCATGCTCAGTAATAACATTGTAACTGCCCGGCGTTCTTGATGACTTTGCCGTAACAGAACATTCACAATGTTTGGTATTCAACAAATTATTTCCCACGAATAATACTCATCGCACGAATAGAGAATTCCTCTGCGTTCGCTTCTTTTTCTCTGTGATCTCTGTGATCTCTGTGGCTAGAGCTCTTTGCCGCTGAGTAGGATCAAAATGTTTTGTTATGAAAACGGTCTGGTTGAAATCATCCAGTTTACTTCTCTGTTGTGCCCTGACGCTCCAAGCGCAGTGTCCGATTGCTGCAACAAATCCGGCGGGAACGCTTTTCCCGGGTGGGCGGGGGGAAGATCAGTTGGTTGTCTACACCGACAGTTATGGAAAATCAACAACCGGAACGAACGAGTATGGCGTGGAGGCAATCGCCAACGCAGATCATGTGGTGACTTCCGTCGGCGGCAACAATTCGCCGATTCGAAAAGGAGACGTCATCCTTTCCGGACATGGAAAAGGAAGAGATTGGATCCTGGAAAATGTCCGACCGGGGGCAAAGCTCGTGCTCCAAGGGAACCAAGCGACGGTCAGGTACGATGCAGAGTCGGTGACTTATCTCGCCAAGATCCGTCTGAAGGAACTGCGCGACAAGATGTCCAAAATGAAAACCGGCTTGACCGCCGGCGAGCGGAAAAAAGCGGCGGCTCTTCTGATTCAGGCGACGCAATTGGCTGCGGAGGCGAATGCCGCTTGTGTCCCGTTGTTTGATGACGCGGACTATGCGATGACCGTCTCTCCGGGCAAGGAAAGAAGAGGATTATGGCATCGTCCGACCGAACGCACAGCCGCCGAGGTGGACTCGACGGTGAAGAAGTTTGCAGACGCCGGCTTTAATATGCTCTTCGTTGAAACAATCTGGCGCGGTGAGACGATTTATCCCGGATCGATCACAAAACAGAAAGAATACTTCGTCGGGTTTGATCCCTTGCGCGCGTTTATCCTTTCCGGGAAGAAATATGGGGTTGAGATCCATGCATGGGTGCACACATTTTTTGTCGGGTATCAGGGGCGTTCGGAGGAGCAGAGTGTCGGCCCGATTCTCACACAACACCCCGAGTGGGCGCTGGTAAAGCGGAACGGCGAGAAAGTTTCCTCGGCTGAAAAAGGGTACCTGTTTGTCTGTCCGGCACGACCCGCCGTGCAGGACTACATCGCATCTCTGTACAAAGAAATACGGTCGTCGTATCCGGGTGTTGCCGGATTGCACTTGGATTATATCCGCTATCCCGTCAATTCATCGCTGGAAGAGTCATCGTGCTATTGCGACTATTGCAGGCATGAATTCCAAAAGTTGTCCGGAGTCGATCCGAAGGAAATAAGTCCCGGGTCCGATCCCAAAGCGTGGAAACGGTGGCTTCAGTGGAAAGAAGACCGGATTACTGCGTTTGTACGACGTGTACGGGCAGAAAATCCGGGTACAGTTTTGTCTGCAGCGGTTTTCCCCAACCTTGCCGAGGCACGGGAAAGGAAGATGCAGAACTGGAATGTCTGGGCGCATGAAGGAATAGTTGATTTTCTCGCTCCAATGGTTTATTCTGCAGATGCGGGTTACGTGGCGGATGCCCTGGGCGGGATGCGTTCGCTCGTTGGGCGGCGGTTTCCGTTGTATGCCGGACTGGCACCGTTCTTGAAGTTGACGCCGGCCATGATGTTACGACAGATTGAAGCTGCGCGGTGCGGCGGCAGCGCTGGAATTATTCTATTTGCAACACAGTCGATTACCGACGAGCAGCTGCACCTGTTTCGGGCCGGTGTTTTCCGCAATCGCGGGCCGGCACTTTCATCTACAACACAACGAAGGAGCTTGCCGTGAGTTTATTGGTCGTTGGTTCACTCGCACTTGATACCATCGAGACGCCATTTGGAAAAGCCAACGAGGCGCTGGGCGGATCAGCAGTGTACATTTCGGTGGCAGCAAGCTACTTCACTGCACCGATCCGATTGGTCGGCATTGTCGGCGGAGATTTTCCCCAGTCGGCCATCGATTTTCTAAACGACCGGTCGATTGATCTCGAGGGATTGGAACGCATTCCCGAAGGGAAGACATTCCGGTGGTCCGGCAAATACCACTACGATCTGAATGTGCGCGACACGCTTTTCACGCAGTTGAATGTCTTTGAAAAGTTCGATCCGAAGATTCCCGATTCATACCGCCGCAGTAAATATGTCGTGCTCGGCAACATCGATCCTGTTCTCCAACGGAGAGTGCTCGAGCAAATTGAAAAGCCCCGGCTCGTCATCGGCGATACGATGAACTTCTGGATTGAAGGAAAACGCAATGAACTGATGGAGACGCTCAAGTTCCTTAACGTGCTCATCATCAACGATTCCGAAGCACGCCTTCTTGCGCACGAACCCAATCTTATCCGGGCGGCCAAGAAGATTATTGGTTTCGGCCCCAAGATTCTTATTATCAAAAAGGGGGAGCACGGAGCGCTGCTTGTCACCGACAACATTATTTTTTCTGCTCCGGCATATCCGATGGAAAATATTTACGATCCGACAGGTGCGGGAGATACCTTTGCGGGCGGATTTATCGGCTGGCTGGCGAAGTCCGATGATGTGTCCGACGAAAATTTGAAAAAGGCCGTCATTTACGGCAGTGCGATGGCGTCGTTCTGTGTCGAGAAATTCAGCATCGAAGGCCTGAAGGACCTGACGTATTTGAAAATTCAGGATCGTTTCCGGGCGTTTAAAGATCTGTCTGACTTCTGATCTTGTGTCGCGGAGGCCATTTTCCTGTCCTTCGATTCTCTGCGAAACGGGCGCCGAAGCACTACTGTTCGGCGCTTTTTTATGGCGGATGGTTGCCGAACGACTCACTAAAATGATTTTCTAATTCACAATGTGGTCATTCTGAGCGAAGCGAAGGAACCAACGTTTTGAGAAGAAATCAGCAAATGGATTCTTCGCTTCGCTCAGAATGACAAGCCCGACAATTATTCAATTCAAAATTCATAATTCATAATCTCAATGATTGTCAGCACCGAGGCCGTCGTACTCCACTCCATGAAGTACAGCGATACGAGCAAAATCGTAACTCTGTACACGAAGGAGTACGGCAAAATCAAAGTAGTGGCGAAGGGTGCACGAAGCAACAAGAACAAGTTCGGGGCGTCGCTGGAACCGATGACACACTGTTCAGTCATCTTCTACAAGAAAGATCAGCGGGATCTTCACCTTCTCTCAAAGAGCGAAATCGTCACGCCCATGTACCGCCTGACGTCGGATGCAGAACGGCTGCAATACGGCTTGGCAATTATCGAACTGATCGGCATCGTGATGCACAGCGAGGAAAAGTCTGAAGAGATCTTTCAGCTGGTGGTGCAGAGTCTTGCCCTTCTGAACCGGTCCGAGAAGAATGTGCAAAACGTATTATTTGCCTTTGCATTGCATTTGTTTCGGCATCTTGGCTATGACCTTTCCGTGGAGCGTTGCAGTCGCTGCAATCGCGGCATCGAAGAAGAGTCGGGCAGTCAGGTTAAGATACTTCTCTCATCCGGCGCGTACGTCTGTTCTCATTGTGCACCCGATGAACACTTGGATGCATTGCGCCTCTCCGTCGGGGCGGTGCGGTCGCTGCTTCATTGTACGGTATCCAATGGAGATACCCTGTTTCGCCTTGAGATCGGCCGGGGAATGGCTGATGAAATTGTACAACTGGTGCAAATGTATCTCCAATATCATATTTCCGGTGCACGAACTCTCCGTTCTCTGGTTTTGTTATAAAAAGCGTCGGAAATATCTTTTCATTCAATGAACTTTTGTGGAGATTGGTTCGTCTAAAAAGTTGAATAATGAAATCTTAAGGAGGAAGTAATGAAGAAGCGTTCAGTGTTTGCCGCCTTTTTTCTTATAGGGTTAGGCATTATCGTGGGTGCGTTGTTGGTTTCCAATTTTGACGTTGTGGGTTTGGGAAGCGCCCAAAACAGGGTGAAATTGGGATCTGAAAAGAGCCCGGCGCCGCTTAGTCCCGAATTGAAGGCATTCAATGAGGCGTTTGCCAATGTTTCCAGAGAGACAACGCCGGCGGTGGTTTCTATCATTGTGACGACAAAAGCAAAAAAGAATCCGGGAAATGAGTTCTTTCATTTCTTTCCCGACTTCAAGTTCAGAATGCCGGACCAGGAAGAGCAGAGTCAGGGAGCCGGTTCAGGCGTTATCGTGACAAAGGATGGATATATCATCACCAATAATCATGTGGTGCAGGATGCAGACGACAAAGGAATCAAGGTGACACTTTCCGATACGCGGACCCTGAGTGCGAAACTAATCGGCACCGATCCGCTGACAGATGTCGCGGTGATCAAAGTGGACGCAAGCGATCTTCCGGTGGCCATGCTCGGTAATTCTGACGATGTAAGAGTCGGACAGTGGGTGCTGGCGATCGGCAATCCACTGGGATTGAACTCCACCGTGACGGCGGGTATTGTCAGTTATCTGGGCCGCAATATCGGCATCATCGGCGACAGCTATGGGGTCGAGAACTTCATTCAAACAGATGCCGCAATCAATCCGGGCAACAGCGGCGGTGCTCTGGTCAATGTGGGCGGAGAAGTAATCGGCATCAACACCGCGATCGCATCCAACAATGCGCGCTATCAGGGATACGGATTTGCAATACCAATCAATCTCGTTCGCACCGTGGCAGAGGATCTCATTCTCCACGGCAAAGTGCGCCGCGGATACATTGGTGTGCAGATCTCGGCAGTGGATGAGACAATTGCGAAAGCAAATGGACTTCCGAAGGTGGAAGGCGTGCTTGTCCAGAGCCTCGTCGATGGTGGGGCTGCTGAAGGTGCCGGTGTGAAAGAGGGAGATATCATCCTCAGTGTCGATCAGAAGAATGTAAATGCTCCGAACGAACTCCAGTCTTATGTGGCAGGAAAGCATCCGGGTGACAACGTGGCCCTGCACATCTGGCGTGATGGAAAATTTAAAGACGTTGAAGTCAAACTGAAACCCCGTTCCGACGGAAAGGCACTGGCTTCAGGGGATGAGGGAGAAAACGCTGACGAGAATGAGGCCGATGCGGCGGGCGCGGCCAAGTCATTGAATTTTGATAAGTTGGGATTTACAGTCACCAAGGCAGACTCCAAGACGATGCAGGACCGTAAAGTGCAAAGTGAGGTTCTCGTTGCTGATGTCAAGCAATTCAGCGAGGCGGCTTCCCGCGGACTAGTGCCGAATGACATCGTTGTTGAAGCAGACAAGAAACCGGTATCAAAATTATCCGACTTGGACAAAATCGTTAAGTCAAAACATGGCGGCGACGCCCTGATGCTGCGTATCAAGCGTACAAATGGCACCAACAGCTTTGTGGCTGTCGAAGTGCCCAAAGACTGATGCCCGTATTAAGTGAAGCAATTGAATCCCCGAAAGCCGCAAGCTTCCGGGGATTTTTTGTAACGCAGATTACGCAGATTAGCGGATTGCGCAGAAGGATAATGAACGCAAAAAAGAAGTATAACGAATAAAAAGTCAGGATGGCCGGTAGGTCAACAGGCCAAAGGCATCCCTTTTGGGTTCTTGTCGGACCGATGATGTACCCTCCGCCGAAGTCCGACAGACAGGTATCCCAAGTGGATTCGTTGGGTATGCTGTCCTACCATTATTTTTTTCAGTGAGAAGTAAATATTCTTCTTGCATCAATGGAACATTTATCGTAATATTACGATAGATAATGAAGAACTAACGAAAGTATTTGGCAATGGGCACAACGAAAAAAGAAGAATTCTCGACACGCCAAAATCGAATCGCAGGGATTGCAAAAGCGTTGGGCCATCCGGCCCGCATATCTATCCTGGAATTTCTTGCAAAGCAAAACACATGCATGTGCGGCGACATTGTGGACCATCTTCCCCTGTCACAAGCCACCGTATCGCAGCATCTTGCTGAATTGAAACGCGCCGGTCTCATCAAAGGGGAGGTAGATGGCCCGCGGGTGTGTTACTGCATTGATCCACAGGCTTGGAAAGACGTGCGTGATTTTCTATCCCATTTCATTGCCAATATAGAATCTTGCTGCTAAAACTCTTTGCTCTCTCCAATCGCACTATTTCGAAGATAAGCGTAACGCGAACCTCCGGTTCGCGCCAGTCTGAAGAAAAGACGAAGCATGAAACCACTTGCACAACAATTGATACTCACACACCATTAGGAGATTTTCCATGAGCACCAATGATGCACTAAAAGAAATGGTTCGCGAGAAATATGGAGCCATAGCCAAACAATCAAAAGAATCGAACGAGTCTTCGTGCTGCGGTACCGGCTGTGGCTGCTCGGATGTCAGTTTTTCGATTATGGCGGAAGACTATAAAAATCTGCCCGGCTATGAACCTGAGGCGGATCTCGCGTTGGGATGCGGGTTGCCGACGGAATTTGCGCAAATAAAGCCCGGAGACACCGTTGTGGATCTCGGTTCCGGCGCAGGAAATGACTGCTTCATTGCTCGTTCCATTGTGGGCGAGAAGGGCAGAGTCATCGGCGTCGACATGACGGAGCCGATGATCGAAAAAGCACATGCCAATGCGGCAAAACTGGGATTCACGAATGTGGAATTCCGGTTTGGTGATATTGAAAACATGCCGGTGGAAGACAACACGGCCGACGTCGTGGTCAGCAACTGCGTAATGAATCTGGTGCCGGACAAGACAAAGGCATTCGCCGAGACATTCCGCATTACAAAACCGGGCGGTCACTTCAGCATTTCCGATATTGTACTGCAGGGAAAGATTCCTCCGACACTGCAGAAGCAGGCCGAACTATATGCAGGATGCGTTTCCGGCGCCACGCAGCGTGAAGAATATCTGGCGATTGTGAAGGAGGCAGGATTTATCAACATCACTGTACAGAAGGACCGGAAGATCGACATTCGCAACAAGGTTCTCGCGAGTATTCTGACAGTCGATGAACTTCGCGAGTTCAAGAAAAGTCAGATTGGAATCTACAGCATCACCGTTTATGCAGAGAAGCCTGCTGCAGCATGATCGCATCGTCTGTAGCATGGCTGCATCTCCCAAAGCCCGGATTGTTTTCCGGGCTTTGTGCTTGATATTCGCGGCGATTACGTTTACCTTTTTTCCGAATACACGTTGTTTCAGGAATCCCCGTCAGAAAAATTCCGGATAGAGAAAACAAACATGACTTTTATTTACGCCGAAGAATTAAAATCGCGATTCAATGTGTATGGACACTTCTATAACCTTCGGTTAGGCAAAAAAGTATTGAATTGTCGCAGCACGCTCGACATTGTTGCCGCAGGTAGCGACGACTACGAGACGATGCTGCCGGACGCGGTGGTGGTGATGATGAATCCCGGCTCCTCACGGCCGATCAATCGAAATTATGTCCCAAAATCATACAGTGCCGATGAAATGTTCATGCGACAATGGAAGAAGGAGAGTGTTCCGACCAGGCCAGACAATGCCCAGTACCAAATCATGAGAGTGATGATTCTTCGCGGATGGAAATACGTCAAAGTTCTGAATCTGTCGGATTTGAGAAATGGCAATAGCGGAAAGTTTGGCGAAGATTTTGCAAACGCGTCCTTATTGGATGGTACACACCCCCATTGCATCACTCACAAAAAAAGGCGAAGAGAATTGCTCGATGCGCTGCGCACAAAATTAGATGGCCCAATTATTGCCGCGTGGGGGAGTATTCAGGTGCTGCGTGAGTCTGCCGATGCGATGCTCGGCTGTATCCCCCAAATTATTGGAGTGCGTCCGGATTCAACATTGCCCTGGTTCAGATATGCCAGTCCTTATATGAAGAGGCAGAAAGTGGAATGGGTGAGAAACATTCTGACTGCGATTGAGGGATGCGAGGACAGAAGCCGGATAAGTAAGACATAGTTCCGCCTCAAATCCTTCGTGATCGAAATGGCTGATAGATGCGTTGATGTCGATATGTTCCGGGGTAGGGTCTTCGAAATGCAGAAAAAATGGCAGCGAATAAAGTATATGGTTAGAAGCGCCATGGACCGTAGCCATTGCGATAATTGTGCTGGTCATAAGAGTTCTTTCGTCCTACTGTCTGAGGCCCGAAAAGTCCTTGCTAATTCCGCAACTCCTGGCTATCTTTTCCCGAGATTGCCAGCAGGTTCCAGAGAAAGAACGCTATTAAAGAGAGCGAGAAGCCTCGAGAGAATCGATCAATTCGATTGGAGTTTTTGTGGTTTGTTGGGGACAGGTCAATCCTCAGCGACCAGTCGATCTCCTGCCGGGAATGTCAGTTGAGACGAAAGTGAAGGCACGTTAGTATGGCAGCGTTCTTAAGACATCAATTGAAACTGGGATTCGTCCGGCGCGTTCCATCGCTTCACTACGAACACGCTTCATACAAGTGGTGGGTGCTTGCGAATGTCATGATTGGGACATTCATGGCAGTCCTTGATGCCACGATCGTCAATGTGGCACTGCCGAAGATCATGGCATCGTTCGGTATTAGTATAGATACGGCGGAATGGTTATTGACGGCCTATCTTCTCGTCTTTGCGGTGATGCTTCCAACTTCAGGATGGGTTGCCGATCATTTTGGATATAAGAGAACATACTTTCTCGGCCTTGTATTATTCACGTTCGGATCTTTTCTCTGCGGAATGGCATGGAATGAAAACGCGCTTATTCTTTTCCGTATCGTTCAGGCAACCGGTGCTGGATTTATGATGCCTGTTGGCATGGCCATTGTCACAAGAGAATTCCCGGTTCGACAACGCGGCATTGCCCTCGGTTTCTGGTCTATCGCAGCAGCTGCTTCAGTTTCTCTCGGACCGCTCATCGGCGGCTACCTCGTGGACAATGTCGGCTGGAATGCGATTTTCGACGTGAACATTCCTGTTGGGTTGGTCGGTTTGTTTGCGACCATGGTTATTCAGCGGGAATATAAATCAGAGCACACGCGCTCATTCGATTTCATTGGATTCATTTCAATGTCTATTTCTCTCAGCGCGCTCCTGTTGGCTCTTTCAGATGCCAATGCAGCTTGGAACACCGGCGGTTGGAGTTCTCCGTTTATTCTATCGTGTTTCGTGATTTCCGCGATTTCCTTAATAGTTTTTCTAGTGACGGAGTTCACAATTAAGCATCCTTTGATTGAACTGAGTCTCTTTAAGGATTTTAATTTTACGGTTGCCAATGGTATCCTTTTTATCTTCGGATTGGGAATGTTTGGAAGCACATTTCTGCTGCCTTTGTATCTTCAAAACTCGCTTGGTTACACGGCGTTCCAGGCAGGGGCGATGTTTCTGCCTATAGGTTTCTTGCAGGCGTTTTTCGCTCCGATTTCCGGCATGCTTTCAGACAAAGTAAATCCCAAAGTGCCTGCTGTTATCGGAATCGTTCTGCTTGCCATCAGCCTGTATCTTAATAGCTCACTCTCCCTTTTTTCCGAGCATCACCAGATTATGATGCCGTTGTTGATTCGCGGAGTTGCGATGGGTTTGCTCTTTACTCCGCTTACCACGCTGGCACTTTCGCGTATTCCGAAACAAAAAATCGCTCAGGCTTCCGGATTGTTCAATGTCATACGCCAGCTTGGCGGGAGCTTCGGGGTGGCCATCATGGGAGCACTTTTGACTCGAAGGATGCTTTATCATTCGGCAATGTACGGACAAATGACGGATCAGCAATCAGCCGTATTTCAGCAGGTTACGCGAAATTTGGTTCGATTCAATCAGCAAACCCTTGGCAGCACAACGGGCGACGCTGTGATGAGAGCAAAAGCAGTGGTAATCTCGCACGTGATGCAGCAATCTCTTGTCCAAGCCGTGTGCGATGATTTTCTTATTGCGGCGGCGATTACGATTGTCGGAATCTTTCCGATATTGTTGCTCCGGACCCGCAAGCAAAAAGCCGGAGAACACGTTGTCGCCATGGAGTAGAAACGGCGATTGCAATCGAAAGAATTTTTTGTTAAATTGTTGCCCAAGTTACTGTTCATTCTCACTGAGGCAAGTGGCTACCAAAGCGGTTGCCCGAAATGTTGATTTCTGATGCATCGGGCGGAAGAAAAGTGGCGAAATTGAATTGCGAACGAAGGCGGGGTAGCTCAGCCCACAGGGCTTCGCTGCAACGAGCATCAGAACATACGAAGGCGGGGTAGCTCAGCCCACAGGGCTTCGCTGCAACGAGCATCAGAACATAAGAAGGCGGGGTAGCTCAGCTGGTTAGAGCGTCGGAATCATAATCCGTAGGTCGTGGGTTCGAGTCCCTCCCCCGCTACATCAAAGGTCGAATTTGAAAAAATTCGGCCTTTTTTCTTTCCTTGTCCCAAACCGCAAAACTAATCTCTCTGCTGAGTGACGACTTTCGGTCCAATTTCCGTAAAAGCCGACCTACTTATCGTCCTGTCGCTTGCAAGTATGCCACGAGGTCCTTTCGATACTCCGCCTTGGCATCAATGAGTTGATCATTCATATTTTGCTCAAATGCCTGTGCTTCCAGCAAATCAGAAAGATTGCTCATGCCATTGTTGTAGCTGTCCTGATTCACTTTAAGATTTTCATCTGCCTGCGATTTTGCTTCTTCGCTCAAATGAATTTGTTTGTATGCATCTGTCAAATCCTGCCACGCCTTCTGCATTTGCAGCAGCAGCAGTTCTGCATTGTCCTTCATCGTGTTCTGCGCAATCTGTTCTTTAACGCTCCGCTCCTGAAGTGTGTGCGATGCTTCCCACCAGCCGGAAATCGGAATGGAGACCGTGCCGAACACCATGCCCAGCGTTCGATCCTTGCTTTCATCCAGCTTCATATACATCCCGGACACACCGATACCAGCCTGCGGCAGGTATTCTCCAAGTTTCATATTGCTTTGCAATTCTTCCGCGCGGATCGATGCCTGGAGCAGACGGTATTCTGAGCGGTTCCTGAGTGCTCCGATGTGATCGACTGAAAATGCCTGCGGCGAGCCATCCACGCTCAGTGAATCGACAAGTCTCAACGTCGAATCATACGGAATGCCGACATGCTGACAGAACGCCATCGTTGCCAACTTCCGCCCGTTTTCCAACTTGGATTTGTTCAGAAGTATTTCGCTGCGTTTCACTTTTACTTTGAGCATATCATTTCTGGAAACAAGTCCGGATTTGTATGCATCTTCCACCTGCGCCAGCAGACTGTTCAAGAAGTCTTCGTAGCGTTGAATGGTCTTTGTCTTTTCGTTCAGTGAAACGAGCATCCAATATTGCTCTTCGGTCTTCAGCAGAACTTCATTCTGAGCAAGCCGATTTTTCTGTTCACTGACATCCTCGCCCAGCGATGCCAGCCGATTGCCGTTCCAAATTCTCCCGCCGGCAAAGATCGGTTGTACCGCTGTAAGCACACCAAATGTACCGGATTTCATCAATCCCATTGTTGCAGCAGGCATATACGCGAATTGCGTTGCTGTCCGAAGATTCGCTAGGTTGCCATCATAGACAGGCAGGTTACCCCCCTGTGTAGAAATCTCCATCATGTTCTTCTGTGCTTCAAACATTGCACCAGTGGCACTAATGGAGGGGAAATATCTCGTGAATGCGGCTCTGCTTGTCTGTTGTGATGCCTGCATTTCCAGCGCACCATTCTTGACCTTGGCATTGTTCTGCAGCGCAAGTTGTTTGCTTTCGTCCAATGTCAGCGTTCGCTGCGCAAAGATAGGACACGCGCAAATCCAAATCAAGCAAATCATGGTATGCTTTTTCATAATGTCTCTGTCTCTTCAACTTTCTCGAAATCATTTTTGTGGACTAGATAATAGAGCACGGGCATCACCAGCAGTGAGAGTACAAGCGCAAAGAGCAGTCCGAAACATATGACGGCACCAAGCGGACCCCACAACGCTGAGCGGCTTAAGATCATAGGGATGACCCCAACAGCTGCTGCAGCCGACGTTAAGAATATTGGCCGCATTCTCCTTTTCCC
>Ga0182027_10002144_pt1 | contig 32195 bp, 22 predicted proteins | sample 712E1DmetaG_FD_121300 | JGI IMG/M metagenome (GOLD analysis project Ga0182027, IMG submission 121300) | Permafrost microbial communities from Stordalen Mire, Sweden - 712E1D metaG (Illumina Assembly) | ecosystem: Environmental > Terrestrial > Soil > Wetlands > Permafrost | place: Sweden...
ACGCGATCCTGCTGCTGGGTGAGGTCACTGGAAACAATGCCAGCCCCAAGGCGTGGTACATGCTCGGGCGGTGTTACGATGAAATCGGGAATCGCGAAAAAGCCTCCGAAGCTTATCGAAAAGCGTTGGAGACCTTCGGCATGACCACCCCGCTGGCTTCAGCTGATAATTACCTCCAGGTTTGCCGGGCCGCTACGGGAGCCGGCGATGAAGCCATTGAGGTGTTGAAAAACAGACTTGCCAGTGTCCCCCTGACTCCGGGCGGAGGCGTGGACCAATGGTGCTTCCTGGGGTTCGCCTATGAAAAAGTCGGCCGCACCACCGATGCCATCGAGATTCTCAACCGGTGTCGCGACGCGAATTCGACCTATGCCTGGACTGAGCAGGCTCTGGATCGCCTTGGCAAACAAGCCGCCCCGGATCGCGATCAAGCCCTCGCTGAGGCCAATTCGGCCGTAAAATCCGGCGATAAAAATCAGGCCGTCAAGAAATTGGCTGAGGCCTACCGGCTCACCGTGGTCGGCCCGAAAAAGGAGGAAATACGCAAAGCCATGCTCACGCTGGCCGCCGGCATGGACCCAATTCCATCTCTGACCGGCGAAGCGCAGGACCATTTCTTGCGGGGCAACGCCGCGCTGAAGGCGGCGAAAAGCCCCATGGATCTGGGTCGCTCACTGTCGGAGTTCCAGTGGGCGGTCTTTTACTCGCCCTGGGCCGGCGAGCTGTACTTCAACACCTCGGCCGTCAAGAAACTGGAGAACCAGACTGCGGCTGCGGTCAGCGACCTGAAATTATACCTGGCGGCCAATCCCAACGCCAAGAACCTCGATGAACTGTTGAACCGGCTGTACGAATTTGATTATCAACGCGAGCAGAAACTGCGGGAATTGGCCGCAGGAGCAACGTTCTGACCAATTGAAGAGGTGATTTATGCAACCAGCAATTTGTAGCGTCCTCGGTAAAAGCATGCGCTTGGTAGTCGCGCTGATCCTGCTGTTTCTTCCGGTTTGCGTTCTGTTCACGCCACAAACTGGCCTGACAGGAATCGAAATAGTTGGCTTTTGCTGCCCTTATTGCGGGAACCTTGTTGAATATCTGCCGGGCCGCAAGATCCCGGCAACATGCCCCCATTGTCACCGCTCACTTGTTCAACAAGAGAAACCAACGGTGCAAGCCAAGCCACAGTTGCAGCCGATTAATCCCTTTGGTGATTTTCTTTTCAAAGACGTTCCCATCATTCCCGTGGACGGCAAACTCCAGACCCGCCACCTTGATACTGACAACACCGCAGTAAAGGCGGAAGAGTGGAGCAAGGAGATGAAGCAGATGGACACGCAATCGCGCCAGAAGCAGGAGGCTCAAGCCCGGGAATTCGAGCACAACAAGCAGGATGTATTGAAAAGCCTGGACGCTTCACGCTCCAACAGTCCGGCGCTGCGACAGTTGAAAAACATCTATGCCGATCCGAAGGCCTGGGATGGTGATTCCAGTGTCGTTGATTTAAGAGGCAAAACCAGTCTTACGCCCCAAATTCTGGGGACCGGCGCTCCGGGCTCGCCCGGCAGCGGGACATCGTCCGAACACGCGGAGATTCAACGGATCATCGACCAGGGAAAATACGCGCACATGAGTCCGGAAGAACTGGATGCCATCGCCGCGCAATATCCCGACAACGCAGAAATCCAGCAAACGGTCGCCAGCCTGAAAGCCAAAACCATGAGCATGAACAAGTTTGGCGCCTGGAGCGACCAGGCCAGGGAAAAAGAAGAGACGATGAACAGTGAAAATCAGCAGGGAAACCGTGAAGCGCTGCGGGCAACTGCAACCGTGCTGGACTTGACCGCCAAGATTCCCGCCGGTCTGGACGAAGTGTATTATGGAGAAAAGACCCCGGCCCAGTGGCTGGGTATCGACCTCGCTTCAGATCGGCTTGATACCCGTTTTCAAGACTTTGCGGTGGGAAAGGCGGATAAATTTGCCCTGAATAATGGCTGGAAGACCCCTGCCCCCGTTAACTTCCTCGGAGGCGCCCAAGGTTTGGTTGATGGGGTTACGGCAGTGCCAAAGCTTAAGGAATTATATGACACTGCCGACAAGGCTGGAGATCACTATGTTGCCGCAGGAGAACTGAAAGCGGAACTGCAAGCCTCCGGAGGAACGGGATCCGCCGTCGACAAGTGGTCGGACATGCGCAATGACGCTTTGAATACCAGCGCCCGGCTAGCCCGCTTGATTCAGGATGAAAAGGAGAAAAACAAGCAAACAGTCGTGCCCTGATTGCAGCGTGGACCAGTGAAGAGACTTTTGGTGTGGCACGACTTCGCCGAACCCGATCACGTCGCAGCTGCGCATTGGCAGACCGCGCATTTTTATGTTCATTTTTTCTGCTGGCGGCTCTCGCCCAGCAGCCACTGCGTTCCCCAGCCCAAGGTTTTTGAAGCTTGTTTCGGGCGGGCATGACGTGTAGAGGGTAAGCCGCATGAATCAATTCACGCGCCGACTTTTATTTTTCCTCTTCTTTTTGTCCGGGTTCAGTGGTCTCGCTTATCAAGTGGTCTGGACGCGCATGGCGTTCGCGTCGTTCGGAATCATTACCCCGGTGCTTTCGGTGGTGCTTTCAGTGTTCATGCTGGGACTGGCGGTCGGTTCCTGGGCCGGCGGCCGGTGGATTGCTTTCCTGGTCCAAAAAACCGGGTTCTCGGCGGCCATTTTTTACGCCCTGGCGGAGATGCTGATCGGGGTGGGAGCGTTGGTTGTTCCGAAGTTGTTCAAACTGGGCGAGCACATTTTGCTGGCGACCGGCCAGACGGATTCATTCCGTTACCTGTCACTCTCGGCCCTGGTCCTGGCGGCCGCCATTCTGCCCTGGTGCGTGTGCATGGGCACGACCTTCCCCTTCATGATGGCCTATGTTCGGGAGCGCGACTCCAAAAACGCGGAGAGCTTCAGCTTTCTGTACCTGGCCAATGTTCTCGGTGCGATGAGCGGGACGTTTTTGACGGCCATCGTTCTGGTGGAACTGTTGGGATTCCGCCACACGCTTTGGGTTGCTGCCGCCGGCAATTTCACCATCACTCTCATCAGCGGTTGGCTGGGCCGGAAACAACCAGGCTCTGTGGCGGCTGCATTAACGGAAGCGGAACCCTCAGCCGGGTCGGGCAATCCTTCCCTGCCCGATCATGCCCGCCGCCGGCTCATCAAATGGATTTTATTTTCAACCGGTTTTGTGGCCATGGCGATGGAGGTGGTTTGGACCCGCGCCTTCACACCGGTTTTGAAAACCCAGGTCTATTCCTTCGCCATGATTGTTTTCGCTTATTTGGGGGCCACTTTCCTTGGCTCGTTGCGATACCGCCGGGACCTGCGAAAGAATAGCACCAGCTCGACGGGGGAATTGATTTCCGCGCTGGCGATGACGGTTTTTCTGCCGGTACTGGCCAACGACCCGCGGCTGGTGGTTTCCTACTACTGGACCAGTTCCATGGACACCGTCAGCGCGATCATTGTGCTGGCCAGCCTCTGTCCTTTTTGCGCCTTGTTGGGCTATTTGACTCCGGGCCTGATTGATGAGTATGGGGCCGGTCAGCCGAAAAACGCAGGCCAAGCCTACGCCATCAATGTCTTGGGCTGCATCCTGGGTCCGCTCTTCGCGTGTTATGTGTTATTGCCCCGTTGCAGCGAACGTCATGCCTTGATTCTGCTCGGCCTGCCGTTTCTGGTGCTGGGCTTCATTCTTTACCGGCCCCGTTTCCAGTGGCAACGCTGGGGGATGGGACTCGCCACCGGGGCGGTGCTCGTCTGGTCCGCGTTTGGCTCCGAAGATTTCGAAAAGATGCTGTTCAAAAGCACCAAGCACACCGTGGTCCGGCGGGATTATACCGCGTCGGTCATTTCCTTTGGCGAAGGCCCGGACCGGTTTCTACTGGTCAATGGCATCGGCATGACCCGTTTGACACCCATTACCAAATTCATGGCCCATTTGCCGCTGGCCTTTCACAAAGGCCGCCCTGAATCGGCGTTGATCATTTGCTTCGGCATGGGCACAACCTATCGCTCGGCCTTGAGCTGGAATCTCCAGACCACCGCCGTGGAGCTGGTGCCCAGCGTCACGGAAGCTTTTGGATTTTATCATCCGGATGCGGCGCGCTTTGTCAACGACCCCAACGGACGAATCGTCATTGATGATGGCCGGCGTTATCTCAACCGTATCACCGGGAAATTCGACGTCATCGTGGTTGATCCGCCACCGCCGGTCGAAGCGGCTGGTTCCAGCCTGCTATTTTCCCGGGAATTCTGCGTCCTGGCCCGACAACATTTGAATCCCGGCGGCATCCTCCAATTATGGTTTCCCGGCGGAGACGACAATACCACGGGCCAAGCCGTCGTCCGCGCGGTTCATGAGTCATTTCCCCACGTGCGCTGCTTCCCGTCGCTGGAAGGCTGGGGGCTGCATCTGCTCGCCTCCTCGGAACCCATCGAGAAACAGACCGCTGAAGAATTGGCGGCAAACATGCCCGCCGGCGCGAAAACCGATTTGTTGGAATGGAGTCTTTCACCCAGTTTGGCCGGTTATTTGAACCTGGTTGTTTCGCACGAAATCCCCATCAAAGATATCTTGAATCCCAATCCGAAAATTCAAATTACCGATGACCATCCTTACAACGAATATTATCTTCTGCGGCAGTCGGGCCTGGGTTGGCGCTGATTCGCTTTTACAACGAGCCGCAAAAACCTGGTTCCGACAGGAATTTGAATTGGATGCGACCGGCGCTACAACTGGCCCGGCGTGGCCGGGGCACAACGTTGCCGAACCTGATGGTGGATGCGGTTTTGTGAAAAGCCGGCAAAAACATGTGGCGTGGCTGGCAACGGCGGCCGGGCTCGCATGCGCGAAAATCACCGCCCTTCACGCCCGGCGCGGGTTTGGGTGGTCTGCCTGACCGCCGGTCCCGGACCAAGGTTTTGGAAGCTTGTCCCGGACCGGCATGACGTGTAGTAGTAAGCCGCATGAATCAATTCACCCGGCGGGTTTTGTTTTTCCTGTTTTTTTTGTCCGGGTTTTGCAGCCTCGTTTATCAGGTGGTGTGGACGCGCATGGCTTTCGCCTCGTTTGGGATCATCCTGCCCGTGCTGTCGGTGGTGCTCTCGGTCTTCATGCTGGGTCTCTCGGTCGGTTCCTGGGCGGGCGGGCGCTGGATTCCTTCGCTGACGCAAAAGACCGGCTGGTCGGCAGCGTGGTTTTATGCCGGGGCCGAGATGGTGATCGGGCTGGGAGCGTTTGCAGTGCCGAAATTGTTCGCAATCAGTGAACGGTTCCTGTTGTCCTCGGGCCAGACGGATTCCTTCACTTATCTTTTGCTCTCGGCCTTGGCGCTGGCGATTTCAATCCTGCCCTGGTGTCTCTGCATGGGGACAACGTTTCCCTTCATGATGGCTTATATCCGTGAATGGGCCGGTGCCAGCCGGGAAAGCTTCAGTTTTCTATATTTGGCGAATGTGCTGGGCGCGATGTGCGGGACATTTTTGACGGCGGTGGTTTGGATTGAGACGATGGGCTTTCATCACACCTTGTGGCTGGCGGCGGCGGGAAATTTCACCATCACGTTCATCAGCGTCTGTCTTGGATGGGAGCAGAAACGACGGGTGGTTGCAGGAGCCGAAGCCCGTCCGGCGCCGGCGGCCGCCGCGGTTCCGCCGCCGGCGGCGGGGCGGCTGACGAACTGGATCCTGTTTTCGACCGGGTTCATGGCGATGGCGATGGAGGTGGTGTGGACCCGGGCTTTCACGCCGGTGCTGAAAACGCAGGTATATTCGTTTGCCATGATTGTATTCACCTATCTTGGCGCGACGTTTTTGGGTTCGTGGATGTATCGCCGGGATTTACGCGGGAAGCGGCAGCTGCCGAAGGAAATTTTGATTCCCGCGCTGGCGGTCATGGCCTTTCTTCCGGTGCTGGTGAATAATCCAAAGATTGTGGTGGCGAACTACTGGGAAGCGGACATTCGTTTGTTAAGCGCAATCCTGCTGCTGGCCAGCATTGTTCCGTTTTGCGCCCTGCTCGGATACCTGACGCCCGGCTTGATTGATGAATCCACTGCCGGGAATCCCACCCAGGCCGGGCGGGCTTATGCCATCAATGTTCTGGGCTGCATTTTGGGACCGCTTTTTGCGTGCTACCTTTTGTTGCCCCGACTTAGCGGGCGATATGCGTTGATCCTGCTCAGTCTGCCTTTTCTCGTCTTTTGCTTCCAACTGCGGCGAAGGTTCTCCCGCCGGCTGAACTGGGCGCTGGCGGCAGCCTTGGGACTCACGCTGGCATGGTCGGCATTTGGCGTCGAGGACTTCGAAGGCATGTTGAAAAAGTCGGCCAGCAAGGGAGCCGTCGTCCGGCGCGACCATACCGCCACGGTCATCTCCTATGACGACGGGATTGGCCGGCTGCTATTGGTCAACGGCATTGGCATGACCTCCTTGACACCCATCACCAAATTCATGGTGCATCTGCCGCTGGCCTTCCGCAAAGGCCGGCCTGAATCGGCGCTGATCATTTGTTTCGGCATGGGCACGACGTATCGTTCCGCACTGAGTTGGAACATCGATACGACCGCAGTGGAGCTGGTGCCGAGCGTGACCAAGGCTTTTGGATTTTATCACGCCGATGCCGCCAGTTGCGCCAGCAATCCCAAAGGTCACATCATCATTGATGACGGCCGCCGCTTCCTTAAACGGACGGACAAAAAATTCGACGTCATCGTGGTGGATCCGCCGCCGCCGATCGAGGCCGCCGGATCAAGCCTGCTCTTTTCCCGGGAGTTTTATGTTTTAGCCAGACAACATTTAAACCCTGGTGGCATCGTGCAGATGTGGTTTCCAGGCGGCGAAGTCGCCACCGCACAGGCCGTCGTCCGCTCGATTCAAGAATCCTTCCCTTACGTGCGCTGCTTTCCTTCGGTCCAAGGATGGGGCATCCATCTGCTGGCGTCGGACATCCCGATGGAAATGCTGGATGCCGGCCAGTTGTTGGCCCGGATGCCGGAAAACGCGCGGCGGGATCTCATGGAATGGCGTCCGGCCATGGACCCGAAAGCTTACCTCAATCAAGTGCTCACCAATGAATATTCCCTGCCGCACCTGCTCAATCCCGACCTTCAGGTTCAGGTTACCGATGACCGGCCTTACAATGAATATTTTCTGCTTCGCCGACTGTTGAAATAAATCCTATCCTCGTCCGCAATGCCGACCCGGCCAATCACACAACCAGAAGATTCGCCTTACTTGCGCCAGGCCCTGCGGCTGGCCCGGCGCGGCGCCGGCGCGACGTCGCCGAATCCGATGGTGGGCGCGGTGCTGGTAAAAGGCGGTGAAATCATCGGGCGCGGCTGGCACCGGCGCGCCGGCGGTCCGCACGCGGAAATCGAGGCACTCTGCGATGCGCGGAAGCGCGGGCATTCGGCAAAAGGTGCGACGCTTTATGTCACACTGGAACCGTGTTGCACGCATGGCCGCACGCCGCCCTGCACGGACGCCATCATCGCAGCGGGAATCAAACGGGTAATCATCGGCGCCACCGATCCGAACCCGAAACATGCCGGGCGCGCTTTTAAAATTCTGAAACACGCTGGGGTTGAAATCGCAGCTCCTGGGGGCGCTGGCGTCCCGCCGGCCGGTTTCTCGATTCGCAGGCCCGTAACGCGCCGGCAAGACGCCGACGCTCCCAAGGCGGACACGCTCGCCGACGAATGTGCGCAGCTCAACGAAGCGTTCAATCATTGGATTGTCCATCACACCCCGTTTGTGACTGTCAAAGCGGCGATGACGCTGGATGGCAAAATCGCCACTGCCAGCGGCGAGTCGAAATGGATCACGGGCGAAAAAGCACGGGCGTACGGCATGAAATTGCGCCAGGACAGCGATGCAATTCTTGTCGGCATCAATACGATTATGGCGGACAACCCGAGCCTGACGGTGCGGACGAAGATGGAAGACGGAAGATGGAAGATGGATAAACCGGTTCGCAGAATCATTTTGGATTCGATGGCGCGGACGCCGTTGAACGCAAAAATTGTCCGCGACAAACATGCGGCGTTGACGACACTGGTCGTCGGCAAACACGCGCCCAAAAACCGCGTGGCGGCGCTGGAAAAGCGCGTGAATGTCATTGTCGCGCCTTTGAAAAAATCCGCAATCCGCAACTCTGATGAATCGCGAGCACACGACAAAAGTCGGTGTCCGCAATCGCAAATTGACCTGCGCTGGCTGTTGATAAAACTCGGCGCGGAGAATGTGACGAGCCTGCTGGTTGAAGGCGGCGGCGAAGTGAACGCTTCATTTTTGCTCGGGGGTTCGGCACAGCGCGTGGCGTTTTTCTACGCACCGAAAATTCTGGGCGGTCGTGACGCACATAAAGCTGTCGCGGGCGAAGGCATCAGGAACCTGGCGGAGGCGATTCGGATGCGTGACATTGAATGGAAACGGATTGGGCCGGACTGGTTGCTGACGGCGCGGACCGAGTAGAACTGGCATCCTGCCAGCTGGCGTTGTTTCAGCAGGAACGGCGCGAGGCCCGTCTTCGCTTTGCTGCGCTGCGGCAGCCCCGAAAGCTTTCGGGGCTGGTGGGCCCAGAGGGATTTGAACCCCCGACCAAGCGATTATGAGTCGCCTGCTCTAACCACTGAGCTATGGGCCCGCAAGCACAGTTCTTAATAAATAGACGAAGCCCGAAGCTTTGACAATTTAAGATGCTCACCATCTAAAGATCGCCGGCGGGCAGTTGAATTTGAACTGACCAACCCGGTAAACTTTCGGGGCTGCTTTAACCGCTGAATTGCGAGCCCGAAGCGGAGAGCATTTTGCGCGGGGCCGTGCGCGCGACAAGGTTATTCCGCAGTTCTCGATCCATCCAGGTCTTCGATTTCCAAAAAGCCGTGCAACTGGCGGATGCGCGTGGGGTGGCGCATTTTGCGGAGCGCCTTGGCCTCGATCTGACGGATGCGTTCACGTGTGACTTTGAAATTCTGGCCGACTTCTTCCAGCGTGCGCGGACTGCCATCCAGCAAACCAAAGCGCTGTTCCAACACCATCCGCTCGCGCTCGGTCAGGCTGCACAGCACGTCGCCCAGTTTGTCCCGGAGCAGGCTGAAGCTGGTGATGTCGAGGGGATTGTCGGCGGCCTTGTCTTCGATGAAATCGCCAAAGTTGGCGTCCTCAGTGTCGCCCACGGGTGATTGCAATGAAATCGGCTGTTGCGCCATTTTCAAAACGGCACGCACGCGGTCCACGGGTATTTGTATGTCATCGGCGATTTCCTCCGGCGTCGGCTCGCGGCCAAAATCCTGCAGCAGGCGTTTTTGCGAGCGCATGAGTTTGTTGATGATCTCGATCATGTGCACCGGGATGCGGATGGTGCGCGCCTGGTCGGCGATGCTGCGGGTGATGGCCTGCCGGATCCACCAGGTGGCGTAGGTGGAAAATTTATAGCCGCGGCGATACTCGAATTTCTCGACGGCCTTCATCAGGCCCATGTTGCCCTCCTGGATCAAGTCCAGGAACGAGAGGCCGCGGTTCGTGTATTTTTTGGCGATGGAGATGACCAGGCGCAGATTGGCCTCGACCATTTCCGTTTTGGCCTGAAGCGCCTTGGTGGAAAATTCGCGCAGCCGGTCGAAGACATTAAGGTAATCCGCATGCGGCATCCGGACGAATTCCTCCAGCGCCCGGATTTTTTGCCGTTCGGCCTCGGCCAGATGCTGTTGCGCGCTGGATTCGCGTTGCGCCTCGGTTTCGGCCAGGGCTCGCAAACTGTATTGCAGCTTGTCGTGGATGTTCTCGGCGACGAGCGCCATCTCCTCAATCACCTTGTGCTTGCAGCAAAGTTTGGGGAACGTCCGTTGCAGTCTTTGGTTGAGCCGTTTGAACGCCGCCAGCATGCGTTTCCGTTTGGACTTGTGACGGGCATCCCGCCACGCCGTGTATTGTTCATCCGCCTGCTGGTCCATTTTCCGAACCCGCACCACCAGCCGGCGAAGCACGCGCAGATGCGCGTTGCGATTGTCCACTTTCTTTTCGAGAATGACGCGGTCGAACCGCTCGCGCGGCGGTTCGGCGAGGAGTTTTTCGGCGAGTGCGATGTGTTCCTTGCCGGCGAAGCCGAGGCTGTAAATGATTTTGCGGACATCGTTTTCGGCGGCCTCGATGCGCTTGGAAATATCCACCTCCTGCTCGCGCGTCAGCAACGCCACCTGTCCCATCTGCTTGAGATACATCCGCACCGGGTCATCCAAAATGTCCAGCCGCGGGGTTTCTTCCTCCTCGGTTTCCGGGGTTTTAATCCGGTCCACCTCCGCCTGATCCACGATGTCAATTTCCAGACTGCGGAGTTTGGCAAAAATCTGATCCAGTTTTTCGGGTACAATCGCGTTTTCCGGCAGTGCTTCGCTGATGTCATTGTAGGTCAGGTGCCCCTGTTCCTGCGCCAGGCGGACCAGCTCCTTGATTTTCCCGGACAACTCCGCGTCCAAATCAATTTGCCGCGAACCGATGAGCGATGGGGCCGCAGCGGAATGGGAAGCCCGGTCAATGGACACCGCGCCGTTGGGCCTTCCTTTCTTCGGGGACGAATCCAACTCGGGTTTCCGAACCTTCGATTTTGACATACGCATTCAACACTTCCGGCTCATCACCGGAAGCAAACTAAAATATGGAACGGCCTGTCAAACCCGTCAAGGGGGGAAATGTTTTTTTGCGTCCGCACCGGCAAAATTGCGGTTGCCAAACGGTTATTTGCCGGCGGCGACGTACGTTTCGCATTTTTTGAGCTGTTCCAAAATCATATCGACCGTGCGATCAATTGCGCCGAGATTTTCCGCCACCACTTCCAGGGCGTTCCGTCCCAATTCCGCGCGCCGGGCCTGGTCGGCGAGCAGTTCGCCAATGATTTTTTCCAACTCCTCCGGACTGTTCACCTGGATGGCTCCGTTTTTCTTCAGAAAATGACGCGTGATGTCGGCGAAATTTTGCATGTTGGGTCCAAAAACCATCGCGCGGCCCAGCGCGCCCGGCTCGATCGGGTTTTGTCCGCCGATGGCGGTGAGGCTTTTGCCAATGAAAACAACCGTCGCGTTCCGGTAGAAAAACCGCAATTCGCCGGTGGTGTTGACGAGCAGACAATCCAGTTCGCCCTCGCGAAACTGAGTGTTCGCGAAAATCTCGTTGCGGCAGACAAATTTTACGCCGCGCTCGCGCAACTGCCGTCCGACTTCCAGGGCGCGCTCGAAATGGCGCGGCACCAGCACGAGAAACAGTTTGGGAAACCGCTGGCGCAGCCGCTGCGCGATCTCCGCCAGAATGACTTCTTCGCCGTCATGCGTGCTGCCGCCAAGCAGAATGGGCGCGTCGTCCGGCACGCCCAACTGCCGCAGCAACGCAGGCACATCCAGCGCCTGGCGTTCATTCAGTTTGGCGGCGTCAAATTTCAAGTTGCCGACGACGCGGATGGTTTCCGGCCGGCAGCCGACTTCCCGCAGGCGCGCGGCGTCGGTTTCGTTTTGCGCGCCGACGCCGGCAAACGACGCGAAGAGCGGCCGGAACAAGAATCCCAACCGCCGGTAACCGCGGTGCGAACGGTCGGATAGCCGTGCGTTGGCCAGGAAAAGCGGGATGCGCAGTTTTTGCGCGCGCCAGATGAAGTTGGGCCAGATTTCCGCCTCGATGAGCACGATGGCTTTGGGGTTGATGACGGCAAACGCGCGGTTGACGGATTTCTGCCGGTCAATCGGGTAATAAATTTTGCTGATGTGCGTGGGCAGGTGGCGGCGCAATTCACCCATGCCGGTCGTGGTGGTGGTGGACACCACGATTTTGATGTTCGGCACGCGGGGTTCGAGCGCGCGGATGAGCTGCGTGCATAAATTGACTTCGCCGACGCTGACGGCGTGAATCCAAATGACATGGCGGTTGGTGAGCGCTTGTTTGAGGCCCGCGTGGTAATGCCCGAAGCGCTCGGGGAAACCGGGAAGCCAGTTGCCCCGCCGCCGCATCCGCATGAAGTAATACGGCGAAGACAGCACGAATAAAATCGTGAACAATATGTTGTATAATATGCGCACCCGAAGTCCTGACTCCTAACCAGCATATTTTCCCGAAAAAAGACGCCGGACGCAAAGGAAATGTTTCACGATTATGACTTTTCAACCGCGGAAGAAAATGAGCCAGACGGCCAGCAACATGGGCAGCAGGAACGGCAGCGTGAATTTCAAGACGAATCCCGGAAACGTCGGCATGCGGATTTTCTGCTGGTCGGCGACGGATTTAACCATGAAGTTCGGCCCGTTGCCGATGTAAGTGGCTGCGCCGAAAAACACCGAGCCGACACTGATGGCCAGCAGTTCCTGGGCGTGTTGGCTCAACAATTCGCCGGTGGATCTGGCGCCGACGGCGCCGAGAAGCGCGTCCAGGAAACCGAGATACGTCGGCGCGTTGTCGAGCGCGCTGGACAAAACGCCCGTGCCCCAGAAATAAATCCCGGGCGCGGGCTGGTCGCCGAGCAACCCATGGGCGTTGAGATTGAGCCAGTCAAGCGCCGGCATCATCGTCGCAAAAATCCCGGCGAACAAAATGGCGACCTCCCGAGTCGGATGAAAATTAAATTCATTCGCCGCGTGAACGGATTTGGGGGTGGTGAAATAAGAACCGATGGCTGCGGCCGCCATGAGTGCTTCCCGCACAAAAATCGGCCGGGTCACGAAAACCGCGCCGAGAATGACGGCGAGAAAAAACAAATTCGGCCGGCCGTCGAATCGCCACGTTTCCGGCGCGGTTTCCAGTTCGCGTTCCTGGCACTGCGCGCGGGCGAAATTGAGCCGGTCCATGACGTAAAACATCGCGAGCAGAATTCCCACGCCCGCCGCCCACATCGGCCAGCAATTTTTTGCCACCCACCAAAATGGCACACCCCGCAAGTACCCGAGAAACAGCGGCGGATCGCCGATGGGGGTGAGGCAGCCGCCAACATTGGCCACGATGAAAATGAAAAAGGCGATGTGACCGGCCGTGACGCGGCGCCGGTTCATCCGGATCCACGGGCGGATCAGCAACATGGCCGCGCCGGTCGTGCCCAGGACATTCGCCACGACCGCGCCGACGAACAAGAAAGCCACGTTGGCCAGCGGCGTGGCTTCGCCCTTGACGTTGATATGAATGCCGCTGGAGACGACGAAAAGCGAACCGATCAGCGCGATAAAGCTCGTGTAATCGTGTGCCATGTGCCACACGCGCGCCGATGCCTGCAAACCCAGGAGATAATAGCCGAGCGTGATGGCGCCCAGGGCGAGCGAAACTTTCGGGTAATGCCGCGACCACCAGCCGGCCGCCAGCTGCGGCACAATCACCATCGCACCCAGGAGCAGTGCGAACGGCAGGATCATCCACGGGTTGGGCGCGATGACTTCGTGATTCATGCCTCGTAAGACTGCTTGGGCACGGGAAGACGGGTCAAATAGAAACGCCGGGAATTATCATTAAAAATTTGCATTGATATTATTCCACGGGTTATTAAGAATTTGCGGTGCCAGTTAAGAGACAGACCGATCCCTCATCAAAATTAACGCCATGAAAATCTCCGTGTTCAAATTTGTTCGTCTGGTCGCATTTGCCGTTGGCGCATCTTTGCCATTGACGTTGCCGCAAAATGTATCGGCGACGGAAAACGTCCCGCATGCGCCATTTGCCGAATGGGCGGATGTGCCCGCGCCGGGGCAGTTGATCGCGGGGTTTTTTTATGACGAATCGGAGTCGTATCACATCTGGGCGAATGGCGGACAACGCTACAACATTGATTCTCCCCACAACGGCGAACATTACGGGATAGACATCAATCAAGGCTATTTAACGTTTCAATATGGCATCAACGAAAAGTGGGCGGCGGATTTGAATATTGGCGCGACCACGGTCGGCTGGCGCACATTTTCAAACGGCGGCGCTCCAGGTGCGGTCCGGAAAACAACGGGTTTGATGGATTTCGCGTTTGGGGTGCGTTACCAGATATTTAACGAAGCCACCGACACCAATTCAGCGTGGATTCCCACGCTGACATTCCGCGCCGGCGCAGTGCTGCCGGGCAGTTACAGCCAGAATCTGCCATTTGCGCCCGGCATCCGCTCAGCGGCAATTGAGCCGGAATTTCTGGCCAAAAAACATTTCAGCTGGCAGGGATTTGGCGCCTATGGCGATGCGTTGTATCGCTGGAATCGCACAACCGGGAACGACCAGGTCATTTTTTCTTTCGGATTTCTCCAGCAAATCAAAGGCTGGGAATTGGATGCCGGATACCGGCATTTGCAAACACTCAGCGGCACCGACCTTTTGTATGATACCAACACCAAGGAGCTTTCCACCAGCGACGGTTCGAATGCGTTTTCCGGATTGCGTGAAAACAACGATTCCATCGAGGCCGGTTTCAGCTACACCACCGCCAAACGGCACATCAAGTATTCGTTTTACACCCGCACCGTTTTCGACGGGAACAACAGCGACCAGAAATTCTGGATTGGAGGCGGCATCGAAATGCCCTTCCAGCTTTTCAAGCGCAATTGAACCCGGGTTGCTCGCGCCACGGACGCGAGTCAATTTTGCTTGTTCCCGGACGGCTGATTTGTTCCATTGCCGCCCATGACGCAACCGTCTGCCGCGCTGCCACCCCCTCGGCCCCGATTTTTCCAGCGGCATTGGACCTGGTGGTTCATGGTGGCGGTGCTGGTGGTGGTAGCCGCCGCGCGGCTGCGTTTGCTGAATTTTCCCCTCGAACGGGATGAAGGCGAATACGCCTATGCCGGCCAGCTCATGTTACAAGGCATCCCGCCCTACCAACTGGCCTACAACATGAAGTTTCCCGGCACATATGCGGCTTACGCCGTCATCATGGCGTTGTTCGGCCAGACGCCGGCGGGCATTCATTTTGGCGTGTTGTGCCTGACAACGTTGACAGCGCTGATGCTTTTCTGGCTGGGCAAACAAATTCTCGACGGAATGGCCGGAGTGGTTGCCGCCACGACTTACACCGTGATGGCGGCCAGTCCGGCGATGCTCGGGCTGGCCGGGCATGCCACGCATTTCGCCGCGTTTTTTGCCACCGCTGGTTTATGCCTGATGTGGAAAACACGGCAAAACGGGGGCGGGTTGACGGTGTTCGCGGCGGGTTGCCTGTTCGGTTTGGCAATTTTGATGAAGCAACACGCCGCCTTCATCGGTTTGTGGGCGGTGGTTGTCTTCACCGTTGACCGGCTTCGCCAACCTTCATTGTCAGTGGCTAATCGGCTCGGTCCGGTGGCGGTGTTGGGCGCCGGACTGGTGCTGCCGTTCAGCCTGTGTTGCCTGATGCTTTGGCAGGCCGGAGTTTTGGGCAGGTTTTGGTTTTGGACAATGGATTATGCCCGGCAATATGAATCGGTTGTTCCCCTCGACCAGGCGCCGCGATTGTTTTGGGAACGCCTTTGCCGCCTGGCCGGAGCGGATCCGCTGTTATGGCTGGTGGCTGTCACCGGGTTGGGAATGGTCTGGTTTGATGGCCGGTTGCGGCCGGCGCGGCTCTGGCTCCTGGGATTCTGTCTGATGTCGGCGTTGACCATCATTCCCGGGTTTTATTTTCGAAAGCACTATTTTCTTTTGCTCCTGCCGGCGGCCGCCCTGCTCACCGGGTGTGCCATCAGCGGAGCGCGCTGGCTCTGGAGTCAGGGAATAAAAAGCCCCAGGTTTGGCGACTGGCCGGTCTGGTGCTACGCGCTGATGGCGTCGTCGTCGGTCCTGGCCAAGAGCGGCGTCTGGTTTGTCCGGGCGCCGGTACAAGTGGCACGCGACACGTACGGCATTGATCCGTTGCGGGAATGCGAACTCGTTGCCAGCTACATCCGCGACAACTCGTCGCCGGATGCGGGCGTAACGGTGCTGGGTTCGGAGCCGGCCATATATTTCCTCGCCCGCCGCCACTCGGCCACGGGCTACATTTACGCTTACGGCTTGATGGAGGAGAAACCCTTTGCCCGTCGGATGCAGGATGAAATGATTCACGAAATCGAGAGCCATCCGCCCGAATTCATTGTTTATGCCGATAATCCCCTGTCCTGGTCGCGCCAGCCCGGCTCGGACCTGACAATTTTCCATTGGTGGGACTCCTATCGGACCAACTACACGCTCGTCGCACTGGCCGACATCCTGTCGCCGACCAACACGGTATATGTCTGGGGTCCGCAAATGGTGGAGCATTATGGCGGAGGTCTTCACGGGAGCGGTTTAAAAGTTTATCAACGCAATGCGGTTGCGAACGGTCCCTTGAAGCAGCCATGACCGCCCCGCCCGCCAGGACATCTTTGCGCCAGACTGAATGGCTGGCGGCCATTTTTTCATCAACGCCGACGGCTTGACGATTCCGTTTCCCGCTGCGAAGGTGTCTTGGCTTGGCGCAAAACGCGGCAGCGTCGGCGACAAGCAGCTTGTTCGCTGACATCTTGAAAGCTCCCGCGGTGCAACGCCTTGCGCAGCGACTGGAGCATGGCGGAGTGTTGACTTGCGCCGGGGTCAGCCAGGCGGCGCAGCCGTTTATTGCGGTTCTGCTCCAAACTTTTTCCCCGCAACGCCCCATTGTCATCGTCACCGACAACCTCAAGACGCAGGAAAGTTTTCAGCAGGACCTGGAAACGTGGTTGAGTCTTGAGTCCACAGTCCACAATCCACAGTCCAAAGCTGGCAAAGTCTCGCGCTCCACCCTCCATCTTCCATCCTCGCCGCTTTTTTATCCCGCCTGGGACGTGCTGCCGCACGAAGGCAAACTCCCGCATGCCGACACCATCAGCGACCGGCTGGAAACGCTGGTTGCCCTGTCACTTGACGCAACACGTAACACGCAACACGCACCATTGATCGTCACCAGTGTCACCGCGCTTTTGCAGAAAACCTTTCCGCCCGAGATGTTGCGCGACCACACACGCGCACTCGCCCGCGGCGATAAAATCAATCCACTCGACCTGATCGAATGGCTCGAAGAGCGCGGTTGCGAACCGGAAGCCCAGGTCACGCAAAAAGGAGAAATCGCCCTGCGCGGCGGCATCCTCGATGTCTGGCCGCTTACCAGCCCCTGGCCGGTGCGGCTCGAATTCTTCGGCGACGAACTGGAATCCCTGCGCCATTTCGATCCGCTCACGCAAATTTCGCGCGAAGAAATTGTGAGCGTCACCCTGCCGCCGGCGGGCGAACTGGGTCTTTTGAAGCGCGAAGTGGAGCGCGGCGTTCACGCCGCTTCAATACCCGCAGAACCGGCGGCGGCTGAACTTGTTTCACCGCATAACAACCTCGCAGCGAAGCGGCCTCAAGGCCGCGCCCCGCTCGCCACCTTGTTGGATTACCTCCCGGACGAAACCATTTTTCTCCTGTGCGAACCGGAATTACTTGCCGCCGGCGCCGACGAGTACGCGCGGCAAATCCCCGAAAACGATCCATTTTTCATTACCTGGACTGATTTCCTCGACCAGCTCGACCGGAAAGCCATGACGCGGCTCGAAGTGAGCGAGGCGGATGTTGGAGTTCAAGCTTCAGATTGTTCCCCGGACAAGCTGAAACTTGAACTCCAACGCGCCGAATCAGAGTTCGGCGCTCCCCGGTTTGATTCGCTCGACGCCTTCCGTCCGCTTGGCGAACGCGCGCCTGACCCGCAAGTTGCCGAGGCGCAACGCCGCGAATTTTTCAACCAGCTCCACCGCTGGCTGCGGCACGGTTATGACGTCCATGTCTTCTGCAACAACGACGGCGAGCGGCAGCGATTCACGGAAATCTGGGCGGAAACAAGCCCACAGCCCACAGTCCGCAGTCCACAGTTGAACAATCGCGACAAACTGAAGACTGTGGACTCGGGACTGTGGACTGGAATCGGCTCGCTTTCGCGCGGCTTCATTTGTGACGAGGCCAAACTTGTCATCGTCACCGACTCGGAAATTTTCGGGCGTTACAAAATTCAGCGGCCACGGCGGCTGAAATCCTCGCACGCGCTGGCCACCCGCTCCGCCCTCGACATTGACTTTACCGAACTGGAAGAAGGCGACTTTGTCGTTCATTTGCAATACGGGATTGGGAGGTTCCTTGGTTTAAAAAATCTGCCGGCCGGCAGCAGCCGTCATCCCTCAACCCTCAACCTTCAACTCGCAACCGGCACCGAGTGCCTCGTCATCGAATACGCGCCCCACCATCCCGGCGACGAACCGCCCAAACTTTACGTGCCCGTCACCGAGGCGCACCTCGTCGGCAAATACGTCGGCGTTGGCAAGGTGCGTCCGCCGCTCAATACGATTGGCGGCACGCGCTGGAACAAGGCGAAGGAACAGGCGGTGCGCGCCGTCCGCGATGTCGCCGCCGAACTGCTGCAAATTCAGGCCGTGCGCGAATCGCAGGCCGGCCACTCGTTTCCACCGGACGTGCCGTGGCAGCGTGAGTTCGAAAGCGCGTTTATTTTTGAGGAAACGCCGGACCAGCTCCGCGCCATCGGCGAAACGAAGTCCGACATGGAACGCCCCAAGCCGATGGACCGTTTGATTTGCGGCGACGTGGGTTTTGGCAAGACCGAAATCGCCATCCGCGCCGCATTCAAAGCCGTAATGGGCGGCAGGCAGGTTGCAGTGCTGGTGCCGACGACGGTGCTGGCTCAGCAGCATTTCAACACGTTCCGCGAACGCATGGCGGATTACCCGGTGCGCATTGAACTGCTCTCGCGTTTCCGCACGCATCGCGAACAACAGTGCGTCGTCAGGGATTTGGCGGCCGGCGCGGTGGACATCGTCATCGGCACGCACCGGCTGATTCAAAGCGACATCGGGTTCAAGGAACTGGGGCTGGTGGTGATTGACGAGGAGCAACGCTTCGGCGTGTTGCACAAGGAAAAATTCAAACGGCTGCGGACGCTCGTGGATGTGCTGACACTCAGCGCCACACCCATCCCGCGCACCCTTTACCTCGCGCTCACCGGTGCGCGTGACATGAGCACCATCCAGACACCGCCGCACGACCGCCTGCCGGTCGAGACCATCGTGGTGCAATACGACGAGCGCGTCATTCGCGACGCCATCCAGCGCGAGCTGAATCGCGGCGGGCAGGTTTTTTTCCTCCACAACCGCGTGATGACGATTGAAACCATGCGGACGAAATTACAGACGCTGGCGCCCCACGCGCGCATCGTGGTCGGCCACGGCCAGATGGAGTCGGACGAACTCGAGGAAGTGATGACGAAGTTCGTCAACGGCGAAGCGGACGTGCTGCTTTCGACAACCATCATCGAGAGCGGCCTCGATATTCCGAACGCCAACACCATCATTATTGACCGCGCGGACCGCTTTGGCCTGAGCGATCTTTACCAGTTGCGCGGGCGGGTCGGGCGTTACAAGCACCAGGCCTACGCCTACCTGCTGTTGCCGCGCCACGCCAGCCTGCTCACCGACGTGCGCAAACGCATCAGCGCCATCCGCCAGTATTCCACGCTCGGCAGCGGATTCAAAATTGCCATGCGCGACCTCGAAATCCGCGGCGCGGGCAACCTGCTCGGCTCGGAGCAAAGCGGGCACATCACCGCCGTCGGCTTCGAGCTTTACTGCCAGTTGCTCAAGCAAAGCGTCTCGTCGCTTAAGGGTGAAAAAGTCAAACCGCGTGCGGAAGTCAGCCTGCGACTTGATTTCCTGGAGTCGGAAGACGTGAAACGTGAAACGTGTTCCGTGAACCACGCGTCACACATCACGCATCACGCATCACTCCCCCACAATTACGTCACCGAACCGCAGCACCGCATTGAAATTTACCGCAAGCTGGCGCAAGCCAATGAAAAATCAGCGCTGGAAAGTTTGCAGAGGGAACTGCGCGACCGGTTCGGCCCCTTGCCGCCGGCGGTGGAATTATTGCTGCAAGTGGCTGAATTGAAAATCCTCGCCAGTGAAAAATCCGTGACGAATGTTGAAGTCAAAGAGGACAAGCTGATGCTGACGCGCCATGGCGATTTCATCACGCTGGGCGGAAAATTTCCGCGTCTGACGAAAAAGGATGCCCGGGCGCGATTGAAGGAAATCAAAAAACTGCTGCTGGCCATATAATCCGGGTCTTGCGTTGCGCCTTCCGTCCGGTTAAATCCATGACTGACACACTCGCATGGAAGCAGCCAAAACTCAAAACCAGACCGTGGTCATCACCGGGTTTTCCAACCGCGAGTTCCTTGAACGTTACGCCGGATTGGGTCGCGTGGGTTTGTCCGGCGGGGTGACGCCCATAGACCTGGCCATCAGCCGGGCGGAAAGACACCTTGATGATGAAAAGCGCTGGGGCATCTGGACGCACGCATTTTTATTTGAAGGCGTGCGCGCGGATGGACATCACTGGGTCATCGAATCGGACTTGGAATTGCACCGGAAGCACATCCGGCTGGGCGCGCAGGAAAACCGCATCTCGAAATACCACGACGAAAAGCTCTACACCGCGCTGGCCGTGCTGGATTTCGGATTGACCCGGTCGCAGGTGGAGGCGCTGCTTCGCGGGGGATTGGAACTCGTGGCCCGGCGTGAGCGCTACTCGCTGCGTGAACTCGTCGGCACGCTGATTGCCATGCGCCGGCTCGAACTGCGCGGACGGGAAAACGTGCTGGCCCGCGAGCGGTCCCTGTTCTGCTCCGCCTTTGTTCAGCGCCTCTTCCGTGAGGCGGGTGTTGATCTTGCGCCGGGAGTGAATGACAAAAACACCACACCGGAGGATATTTCAAAAACACCGGTCCCGCACGTGACTTATCTGCTGCTGCGACAAACGGCTGCCGGAAAAATCGCCCGGTTCCGGACCCGGCTTCGCCGCCGCATGCAGACACGGATCCGCCGGATTCGCTTCTCCCCGCCCTGACCCCCTAGCTGAACGCTGTGGAAGGTAATTATGAAGCTTTGGCTGGCGCTTTGAAATTCAGCATTGCCTTTCCCTTCACGGGCGGGCAGAAATTGGCTTGCGGTCGGGCGCAGCGCTGGTGGCACGCTGGTCTCGGATGATTCGGCTGACCGGTTGCGCGGACAAAACAAGAATTTATGACGGAATCAATCGTTGCGACAATGCGGTTCAGCTCAAGCCCAACTGACACGTGACCGTTCATCAGGCCAATCTCAAAAGCACGTTCCCGCTGCGTCCGCCAAAGCTGGGAGCGGAAACCGCTGTGGCATTGGCCGGAACTGCGTTCTCGGCGCTTTTGCTGGTTCTAACGGCGATGTACGCGGGGCCTCTGTGGCGCGATGAGACCAACACCATCAACGTGGCGCAGATGCCCTCGTTGACGGAGTTCTGGAACAATATGACGTTCGAGTCATTTCCCCCTCTCTGGCCGCTGCTTCTGCGCGGGTGTGGTTATTTAGGCATGGCGAACAGTGATGCGAGCATCCGTGTTTTGGGGCTGTACGTGGGATTGTTTTTCCTCGTTTCACTATGGTTATGCTCGCGCTGGATGGGGGGGCGCGCGCCAATCTTGAGCGTTGCACTGCTGGGCTGTCTGCCAGCGTTTGTCTTCATCGTGGGCGCAAACCGGGCTTATGGTCTGGCGGGTTGTTTGCTGGTGCTCAGCTTCGGAATGATCTGGCGAATGGTGGAGTTCCCTTCAAGGTCGCGGATTCTTTGGGCCGGTTTCGTCAGCCTTCTTTTTGCCCATTGCGTTTATTATGACATGGTGTTCCTGTGCGCGATGCTGTCCGGCGGGGCCTTGGTGGTAATTCGACGACGGCAGTGGAAGACGCTGGGGGCCTTGGTGGGGATTGGCACCATATCTGGCGCATCCATGGCAATTTACTTGCCCATCATTCACCGGGGCTCGGCTTACTTGTCCATGAACCGGCCGCCATTCTTCAGTTTCTCAATTCTGTGGTACAAGCTCAGCGAAGCGGTAACGGCACGAAGCAGCGTTCAACCCGCCGGACCCAACGGCCCGGAAGTCTGGCTCTGGGTAATGCTTCTGTTGGTCGGATCCGTTGTGGCATTTGTGATGCAGCGAGAACGCAAGCGTCAGGTGCCGAACCGGGATGCCGCCGCCGAAATCACTGTCCAGACCCGCACCGACCTGGCTCTGTTCTGTGGCGTGAGCATGCTTCTCGGAGCGGTGGGGTATCTGGCTTTTCTGCTCAGGTTACATTATTTGACGCAGACGTGGTATTACGTTGAAATGCTCAGTCTATGCGCCATTTCGCTTGATGGACTGTTGGGCGCCAACCGGCCCGCGCTTCGCCGCTGGGGGCTGCTCCGTATCGGATTCATGGTGGCGATGATGACTTGGGGGGCGGAGTCGGCGTGGGAGGAAGCGCATGCCCGGCGGAGCAATGTGGATTTGATTGCCGCCGCTCTCGACAAGAATGCCGCCGATGGGGATTTAATTGTGGTGAAAGGCGCCTGGGAGGGAATCACCTTCAACCGGTATTATCACGGCCGGGCTCATTGGGTGACCGTGCCTCCAATTGACTCACACAAAGTGCATCGCAACGACCTGGTCTTGGAAACGATATACCAGCGGGATCCGATGGCTCCGGTGCTGCGTGATATTACCAATACCTTGCGCAGCGGGAACAATGTCTGGATAGTGGGATTTGTGACGCTTGACCCGCCGAAACAGTCTTCCTCGCTGCCGCCGCCACCGCCCGGACAGCCGGTCAAGTGGTGGCTGCCGTACTTAAATGACTGGAGCGCGCAAGTTGTGGCACATCTGATGGGCCATGCACTGGATGGACGTTTTATAGAAATACCTGTGAATGGGCCGGTGAGCCACCTGGAGAACCTTCCCTTGCTGCGGTTCTCGGGCTATAAGTCCGACGCAAACTGATCCAGTCCGTCGGCCGCGGCAATTTAGTCGAAGCAACACATGATCAGGTGAGTGTAAGGCACGCGAAGCAGATCATGTCTGAGATGGGATTCCACCTTCAAGAAGCGCGTCCGAGCCAGCCGCAGGTAATCCTCACGAGTGCGGACAAATTTTCCACGGTCTTTTGCCAGCATCCAGCGTGCTATTCGTGACTGTTGGGGGACATTGCATCCATCATAAGTGACCAGGCGTCCGGCGGGGCGAAGAGCGAGGCGGGCCAGATCAAACAACCGGGCTGCTTGCGCATCGTCCAAATGGTGGATCACGCCCGTGGCTAGAACCAGGTCAAAAGAGCCTTGCTCTCCCTCAATCGCCGCCGGGCCAATATCGCCGCAACAGAAGCGCCCCCTGGATCCGAAGCGCTTCTTTGCCGAAGAAATATATTCCGGGCTTATGTCAAGTCCCGTGTAGTTGACCGTCGGAAGATAATTCAAAACATCCGCCGGCCCACACCCGATGTCGAGAATTTTGTCCCCGGGAGCCGGTTTCACGTACTCAGCCAGATATGTTCTCCAGGCAGACTCCCCGCCCACCATCCACCGGAAAAGCCGGTAACTGGCCGGGACACTCAGGAACAATGAAAGTTTTTCAACAATTTTCACGGCTGGAATTGCTGGATGGCCGCTATCACCTGATCCTGATCGGTCTGGCTGAGGCGGTTGTAAAAGGGCAGCCGGATCAGACGTTCGCTTTTCTGTTCGCTCACGGGACAAGCCCCATTCCGCCCCCCCATGCGCTGGCCCATGGGGGAAAGATGAAGCGGCACATAATGAAATACACTGAGAATGCCGCGCGACCTTAGAAAGGTAATGAGTGCCTGGCGTTTTTCCAGAGACGGCATGATCAGGTAATACATATGGTAGGATTGCTCGCAGTGGGCCGGCACCACGGGACAGCCAATCCCGCGTTCCTGCGCCCAGTCGCGCAGATGCTGATCATAATACTCCCAAATGCGCCGCCGCTGCGCCTGGATGGTTTGCCATACTTCCAACTGGGCGTAGAGAAAGGCGGCCAGGACGTCACTCATCACATAACTCGAACCAATGTCCACCCAGGAATACTTGTCCACCTGTCCCCGAAAGAACCGGCTGCGATTCGTCCCCTTTTCACGAATGATCTCGGCCCGTTCAGTCAGGCGCGCGTCGTTGATGAGCAGCGCGCCGCCTTCGCCGCAGGTGATGTTCTTGGTTTCATGAAAACTCTGGGTGGCCAGGCAACCGAAGGTGCCCAGCCAGCGGCCCTGGAACTTGCCGAACAATCCGTGTGCATTGTCTTCCACCACGGACAAACCGTGTCGGGCGGCAATTTCGCCAATCACATCCATCTCGCAACCCACCCCGGCATAATGGACCGGGACCACCGCCTTCGTCCGGGGAGAGATGAGGCCTTCCAGTTGCTTCTCGTCCAAATTCAGCGTGTCAGGCCGGATGTCGGCAAAAATAATTCGGGCTCCCCGCAACGCGAAGGCATTCGCCGTGGACACGAAGGTAAAGGAGGGGACAATCACTTCGTCGCCCGACTGGATGTCGAGCAGCAGGGCGCACATCTCGAGTGCGTGAGTACACGATGTGGTTACCATCACCTTTTGCACGCCCAGCACCTGCTCCAAAAATGCATGGCACCTTTTCGAGTAAGTTTGGTCTCCGGCAATCTGGCCGATGGTCATCGTCCTGGAAATGTGTTCCAGCTCCCGGCCCTGGAGCGAGGACTGGTTGAATGGGATGGGATAATTTTGGTCCATTGGGTCTGGTTTATCGTCCGGGCGTGGTTGCTAATCCAAAATCGGGTACCACTTGTGATACCAAAGCTGCAGGTCCCGGGTCCGAAAGCCGCACTGCTGGTAAAGACGCTGGGCCGTGCGATTATTTCCCTGGGTAATGACCGTCACTTCCTGTGCGCCGTGGGCCCGGAACCAGCCCGTCGCAGCCAGAATCAGGTTTTTCCCAATGCCCTTCCCGCGAACCTCCGGACTAACACCGACCAGACCGATTTGCCCTTCCCGCCGGGCCGGATTCAGATGGCAGGAGACATACCCCAAAGGCTGATTGGCTGCCGAGGCGGCAACCCATACGCTTTGGGCACGGCCCTGGGATTCCAAGGTAATCCAAGTCGAATAAAGTTCTTCCACCCGTTGACGCGGAAAATGCGAATCGTTGAAAAAACGCGTCTCCCGATGCACCGTCCTGGCCATCGCCTGCAATCCAGGCAGATCATCGGGTTGTACCAGCCGGATGCTGGCGCCCGCTGGCGGATCGGGCCGGTCCGGGTCGGACGAATTCATCATCATGCATTCGAAGGTGACACGAATATCGGCCAGCCCGAAACCATGCTGCTCGGCAGTTCGGATGGTCGCCGGGTCATCCGCCCGCGACAGGAAATACAGGCCCCGAATGCGATTGTTCCGGCTCCACTCGTCGATTTGCACCGCCTGTTCCTGCTTGAGCGTATCGCTGCAGACGCGGGCGATGCGACAGTGGAAAAACTCGGTGTCCCATGGCAACAACTCGCAAGGAACCGGGTTGGGCACGCTCATGCTGTCACCTCGTCACGAGGGGCTTCATCACGGACGGTGTAAGTTGGACGCTCCATCATCCGGAAATGCATCCGTGCCAGATACTCTCCAATGATACCCAGAGCCAGCAACTGGGCGCCTGAAAAAATTGCTATCATTGACGCCAGAAAGGTGAATCCTTGCACGGTGGTGCCGTACAGAAGATATCGTCCTATGACGAACACCAGAATAACTCCACCGAAGGCCGTGCACAAAAAGCCCATGAGATTGGCCAACTGCAGGGGCAGGGTTGAAAAACCGGTCATCATGTTCATCGCGTGCCTGAACAGCATGCGAAAAGTGTAGTTCGAAATGCCTGCCTGACGGGGATCGTGCCGGACTTGAATGGCCACAAACCGGGTGGTGGCCCAAGTCAGCACAACGTCGATGGAAATAAAAGGGCTGTGATAGCTCGCAAAGGCATCGCGGGCTTGCGTTCGAAACGCGCGGAAGGCCGACACATGGCGGGCCGTTGCGGCTCCCATCGATTTCTGGAGGGCCAGCTTGGTCAACCCCGAGGCGATATCCCTCAATAATCCGTGCTGCTGGTGTTCCGGAAAACCATAAACGACCTCGAAACCCTCCTCGATTTTGGCCATCAGCTTGGGGATTTCTTCCGGCGGATGTTGCAGGTCGTCATCCATCGTCACGAGCGTGTCAAACCGGGCCGCCCGAATGCCGCAGAGCAGCGCATTGTGCTGTCCGTAATTTCGCATCAGGTTGATTCCGCGGACCCAGGAGAAGGAGCGCGACAGTTCCTGGATGACCTTCCAGCTTTGGTCCCGGCTGCCATCATTGACGAGCACAACCTCATACTTGTTGGCCAGGGAAGCCAGCACCGGTTCCAGGCGCTTGATCAACGCAGGCAGGATCAACTCGCTGTTGTAAACCGGCACCACCACCGAGATGCAGCGGGGCATTTTCAATCCAGTATCCATTGAGTTGTCAATGCCCAAGATCGGATGCTTTGTCACGTCAAAAAGCGACCGGGTCTTCGCTCCGGCAACTGGCTGAAGATTACCCGCCTTGACTGAAAGGGCGCGCCCGTTACAGTGTTCCGGCCTGCGCAAAACTCTTTTAATCAGCATGCGCTTTGAATTCCATGAATAGTCGTTGGGCAGCCTTCGTCGCGGCATCTCTTGTCACTTTCGCCTGCTTCGTGATCGCGTGGCAGTTTCTACACCATGATAGACCTTTGTCCGTGGTTCAGGCCTGCATCCGGGGCGGACAACTGGCAGCGATTTCTGACATGGTGGAGAGAGATAAAACAATCACTCCGGCTTCCGGCTCCTGCCGGTTTCTGGATTTGGTGATGCCAAAAGATACCCATGTCTTCATGGCGGATATGACCGGCGCCACCAACTATGACAAGGCTGGGTATTATTATTACCTCACCTATTATCTCTTCCCTCGCGAGATTGGGACGAGCCTGGATCATATTACCCGCATCACCAAGGACGGCTTTCTCGGCAGGACATCCGGGTCCGATCAGGAAATTCTTTCCAACGGATTTGATATGCGAATGGACATGACGCCTGATCATGTCGTGAATCCCAAGTCGCTTCACAACATTTACTTTATAAACCCGGTCAATCCGGATTGGTTTGACTCCAACTTTGACACGGCCACGGCCTTTTTGCTTCCTGCCTTGACCGCGTTGGCGGGGATGTTGCTGTTCCGCCTTTTGTTCCCCGCCTTGAGCGAGCGCATGCCGCTGCTGGAACAACTGGCCTGCGGCCTGGGCCTGGGAATGATGGCCGTGGCCGCGCTCACGCTGGGCGTCAAACTCTGTGGTTTTTCAGGGCGAAGATTAATTCTCGTTGTGACCGCCGTGGGCGGTCTCGCGGAAATGTGGCGGGACCGCAAGGCATGTTGGAAGGGGATGGCTGACGGTTTCCAGAAGCTGATTCGCAGCCCTGTTGCCATTTGCATTTTGGTGGCCGGACTGCTGGTGTTCCTGATTCTCTTCCGGCTGGCCGGTCTGCAGGGACTTATGGAATTCGATGCAGTAATGGCATGGTCGCTCAAGGCGAAGATCCTGCACCTCTACACCGGGAAGGAACTGGTTCAATGGTTTTCGAATCCGGGTCTGGCGAGCGCACACCTCGACTACCCCACGCTCGTGCCTTCATTGCATGCCGCCACCTATGACTCGCTCGGTCACGTGGACGAATTTGTCACCAAGTTCTGGCCCGCCTGGATGCTGCTGTTTCTTATCGCCGACCTGGCTTCACTGAACCGCGCCGGAAAAATCTGGTTCCATGCCCCGCACTTTGCACTCCTGGGCTTATTGCTGTTACCGATTACCCAATTTTACGTCCAGAGGGAAGGCGGCACCCTGCCGATGGTCTTCTTCACCGTTCTGGGCTTCGTGCAATGCGCCCTCTGGCTGACTGGAAAAGACCGCGCCCGGCTGGGCCTCGGACTTACCCTTTTGTTTGGAGCGGCCATGACCAAGTTCGAGGGCTTCATTTTTCTGGCGCTGGCGGGAAGCTGGATGTTGCTGCTGCCTTCGGCCCGACCCTCGTTGAAACCATCGTCCGGCTTCTGGCGCGTGCTGGCGTTCTGTTTTCTGGCGGCTTTGCCCTTCCTCTGCCTGCGGGTCCAGATACCTTCCTTGCACTTCGAATCGGGTTGGGCCGGTTACGCCCTGCATAATCCCGGCAGCACGCTTGCGAACTGGCCCGGATTTTTCCTGATTCTGCTCGCTCGGTTGTTTGTGAGTCCCGACTTGGCCAGTTGGAGCGGTGAAGGCGGACAGCTTCATTGGATCGGCAAATGGGACGGCCTTTCATCGTTGTACAATCATCCGACATTCGGTCTGGCCTGGCTCTGCCTGTTGCTGTCGGTGGCGCTCTGGCTTGCCGTTCCCGCCCGGCGCCCGGTCATCGTCTGGACACTGGCCATGCTGGTCGGCGCGCTGGCGGCGTTCAGCGGCGTGTTTGCCAGTTTTGTCAACATCACCCATCTGGGCCAGGTGATCGGCTACACGGCGGAAGACGTTGCGGGACGATACCTGCTCCCGGTGCAGCTGGCCTGGTTCGCCACGATGATGACTGTGTTCTTTGCGGAGGCGCCTTCAGCCATATCAAATTCTTCCAGACCGGGTGCCAAACCGTTCCCGGCACATCAACCCAAGCCGGGCCTTGCGCCGGCGGGAAGACATCGAAAAAACAGGGCTGGCAAGCAGCGACGCCCGAACTGATATGCCGGCAATTTGAAATTCAACATTGCCTTTCGCGTCCCGGGCTGGCAACCTGTTTCACTCTGAGGTCGGGGCGTAGCGTAGCCTGGTAGCGCGCTTGTTTCGGGTACAAGAGGTCGTGAGTTCGAATCTCACCGCCCCGACCATCTTTCAAATTACGATTTTCGATTGCCGATTTCCGATTTGAAAACTCAAACCAGCGCGCCGCAAAATCTGGTTGTGGAATTGCATTCCGTCGTCAAACCGCTCGATCTGGCGCAACTTTTCCCCCAACCGCAGCCGCTCGAAGTCGAACTCGGCTGTGGCGACGCTTCGTTTTTGGTGGAATACGCGCGCCGGCATCCGGAACGGAATTTCATTGGCGTCGAGCGGTTGCTCGGCCGCCTCCGCAAGCTGGACCGCAAGGGCCGTCGCGCCGCGTTGACGAATTTGCGCGGCGTGCAGATCGAGTCATCCTATTTCTTGAAATATCTTTTGCCGCCGCGTTCGGCGTCCGTTTTGCACATTTATTTTCCCGATCCCTGGCCGAAAAAAAGACACCGTAAAAACCGGCTCATCAACGAATCATTTCCGCAACTGGCCGCCGCCGCGCTCGCTCCGGAGGGTATGGTATATTTGCGAACCGACGATGAAGATTACTTTGCGCAAATGACCGAAGTGTTTGGAGCAAGCAGGGAATTTCAGCGAATCGAAACACCGCCCAAACTGGCGGAACTACCCACGGATTTCGAGCGGGAATTTCACGCCCGCGGAATCCAGACGTTGCGCGCGGCTTACCGGGCGGCGTGAATTCGACATTCAAACATCAATCACCGGACCATTGCCGTCATCAGATTTTCGGGACGGCGGCGGGCGGCGTTGGACGGGGATGCGCCCGCCGCCGGTCATAATGTTCAGCGCCACTGACACGATGCTGATGATGAGCGCGCCGAGGAAGGCGTAGCCGAAACTGTCCACGCGAAAAAACGGCAGCAGCACGCTGACAAAGATCAGCAGCAACGCGTTGATGACGAACGTGAAAAGGCCCAGCGTGAAAATCAGCAGCGGCAACGCGAAGAGCATCAAAATCGGCCGGACGAACGCATTGAGGATGCCCAACAGGAGCGACGCCATCAGCAGGTTCCCGACGTTGTTGCCGTAACTGATGTGGTTGCGCAAAATCATCACCGCCACCGCCACCGCCAGGGTGTTGATGGCCCAGTTTCCGAGAAAACGCAGAATTCTTTGTGTGCCAAGCTGCATGTTGCGCGTTAAAAAACAGCGTGCTCCAAGCTGCGCCAGCCCGCGTAAAAAAACAAGAAACGTTTTTTGATGGATTGTCGGGTGCGACCGTTGCAAATTGTCCTGCATTATGAAAAACCCCCGGTTCCTACCCGTCGCGTTATCTGGTTTCGTCATCGCCTCATCGCCTTTCGCGTCCGCCGAAAGCGTCGTCGCGCCCGGCGCAAAACTCGAAAAGCTGTCCGGAGATTTTCAATTCACCGAAGGTCCGACCTGCGACACCCACGGCAACGTTTTTTTCACCGACCAGCCAAACAATCGCATCATGGAATGGAGCGTGGACGGCAAGCTTTCCACGTTCCTGCAGCCCGCCGGTCGCGCCAACGGCATGTATTTCGACGCCAAAGGCAGCTTGATTGCCTGTGCCGACGAGAAGAACGAGCTATGGTCAATCACGCCTGACAAAAAAGTGACCGTGCTTGTCAAAAACTATGAGGGCAAATACCTCAACGGTCCAAATGACGTGTGGGTCGTGCCGGGCGGTGGCCTGTATATCACCGATCCGTTTTACAAACGCCCATGGTGGGACCATGACACGATGGCGCTGGATGGCGAGCAGGTTTATTACCTTTCACCGGACGGCAAAAAACTGGCACGGGTCACCAATGATCTCAAAAAGCCCAATGGCATCACCGGCACGCCGGACGGCAAAAAACTTTTCGTCGCCGACATCGGCGCGGACCGCACCTACGCTTACGACATCCAGCCGGACGGCTCGCTCACGAACAAAACGCTGTTTTGCACGAAGGGTTCCGACGGCATGACGATTGACGAAAAGGGCGACATTTACATCACCGGCAAGGGCGTGACGGTCTTTGACAAAACCGGCAAACAAATCGAGCACATTGACGTGCCCGAACCCTGGACGGCCAACGTCAGCTTTGGCGGCAAGGATCATCAAATACTTTTCATCACCGCGAGCAAGTCGCTTTACTCCATTCGCCTGATCTTCAAAGGTGCGAATCCATCGAAGTAAGCCGAACGGTTCAAACACCTTGTTCTCCCGCCAACTCTTTCCTCGACGTTTTAGTGGAATGAGTATTTACGTCCGTCCTCACCTTTAATCCTCTCCCCCAGGAGAGGAAATAGCTTTCGCTTGTTTTTGGTTTTGCGGATGAGCGTCCGGCCGAACCTGTCGCATAAATTTTCAAAGGAGCGTCAAACGATTCCCCCTCTCCTGGGGGTGAGGGCCGGGGTGAGGGCGGATGTCATCTTTGCCTCCATGATGCCGGGGCTGTTCAGCGCTCCGAGGAAGCCAGCGACCGGTGCCGGTAATGCAGAATTTTGAACTCCGGCGTGTCGTGGATTTCCTCCGCCAGTTTAAATTGATTTTCAAACGGCGGGAAAAATGCGTCGCCGCCTTCCACCTCGCGTTTGACCAGCGTGAGGTAAAGGTCGGAACACCGCGGCAACGCTTGCGCGTAAATTTCCGCGCCGCCGCAGATGAAGATGTCATTGGGAAACTCGTCGGGATCCAATTTGTTCAGCGAGTTGAAAATCAGGATTTCCGTCTCCTGTTTTTCCCCCAGCCGGCTGAAATGAAACTGGTAGGCGCGCTTGAGCTGGCGCCCGCCGCGCCACTCGTGGTATTGCCCGAATATTTCCGGATGACTTTTAATGAGCCGCTGCGGATGCCGCGTCAGAATCAGATTCTTCCGGTTGGGCAACGGCTGGCCGAGACCCTCAAACGTCTTCCGACCCATGACGATGACATTGCCCATCGTCATTTTTTTGAACCACTTGAAATCCTCCGGCAGATGCCACGGGATTTTGCCGCCCGCGCCAATCACGCGGTTCAGCGACATTGCGGCAATGGCTTTAAAGTGTTTCATGTTGGAGTTCAAGCTTCAGCTTGTTCAGTTTTTATCCCTTTTCGCTTCGCCGGAGCAAGCTAAAGCTTGAACTCCAGCTAAAGTTCCGGTGGGTCCCAATTTTTGCCATACTCATCAACTGGATATTCCCGCCAGATTATCTCTGCCTGTTCGCGTCCACATTGTTCGATAAAACTTCCACCGCTGGCAAACGGCCAATCCTGCCACTGCTGAACATAACCATGATGCACCGGATTGTGATGAACGTAATTCAATGTTGCCCAGAAGTGCCGGTCCGATTTCATTCCGGTCTCCGCGCAATTAAACCAGACTTTGCGGCCACGCTTGCCATCCTCGCCGTTCCAATCGAATGCAGTTCGTCCGTGCAGTTGGCCGATGGCATGGAGCAGTTCCGGCAGTCTTCTCGTTAATGCCAAAGCGTGATAATGATTCGGCAGGATG
>Ga0182027_10002145_pt1 | contig 32191 bp, 31 predicted proteins | sample 712E1DmetaG_FD_121300 | JGI IMG/M metagenome (GOLD analysis project Ga0182027, IMG submission 121300) | Permafrost microbial communities from Stordalen Mire, Sweden - 712E1D metaG (Illumina Assembly) | ecosystem: Environmental > Terrestrial > Soil > Wetlands > Permafrost | place: Sweden...
CGCCTGAGGGTGCGCCGCGGAACCCTTCGCGTCCTGTTCATCTCGGGCTACACGGCCAGTGCGGACGTGCGGCAGAGCATGACCGATCCGGGCGTGGCCTTCTTACAAAAACCCTTCAGCCCCGAAGAAATCACCACCAAGGTGGATGAGATTCTGTCGGCCGCTACTTGACCAGCGTGGACGATTGCGCGGCGAAGTTCAGCACCCAGTTCGGGAAAATTCCCAGGAACAGGGTGGCGGCGGCCGACAAGACCAGCGCGGTCCGCAGGCCGGGCGTCAGCGGCTCGGCTTCCTCTACGGCCGGGCTAGGTTCGCGGAAGTACATCGTCACCAGCACGCGCAGGTAGTAGTAGGCGGCCACGGCGCTGTTCAGCAGACCGAGCACGGTGAGCCAGACCAGGTGCGATTCCAAAGCCGCCTTGAAGATGTAGAACTTGCCGAAGAATCCGCCGGTGAGCGGCACGCCGATCAGGGATAGCAGGAAGACGGTGAACAGGGCGGCCGTGAGCGGCTGCTTCTGCCCCAGGCCGCCGAAATCCTCGATGTCCTGGTAGCGTTCGCCCTTGCCGGAGAGATGGCCCACCACCGCGAACGCTCCGATGTTCATGAAGGCGTAAGCGCCCAGGTAGAACATGGCGGCCGAGGCGCCAACCGCGGAGCGCGCCGTCAGCGCCACCAGCACGTAGCCGGCGTGCGCGATGGAGCTGTACGCCAACATGCGCTTGACGTTCGCTTGCCGCAGCGCCGCGAAGTTGCCGATGGTCATCGAGGCCAGCGCCGAGAACCACAGCAGCGGCGCCCATCCCGCCCCGCCGGGCCCGAATGCGGTCATGAAGATTCGCAGAAACACGGCGAAAGCGGCGGCTTTGGGGCCGGTTGAGAGGAACGCGCTGACGGGCGTGGGCGCGCCCTGGTACACGTCCGGCGCCCAGACCTGAAACGGCGCCGCGGAGACCTTGAACCCCAGGCCCACGAACAGCAGCGCCGCCGCCAGGCCCAGGAATAGCGGCGTGGCGGACGGTCCGGCTTGGCCGGTGACCGCGGCGCGTACGGCCAGCAGGTCAATCGAGCCCGTGGAACCGTAGATCAGCGCCACCCCGTACAGGAAAAACGCGGTGGCGAAAGACCCCAGCAGAAAGTACTTCAAGGCGGCTTCGCTCGAGCGCGGGTCTTCGCGCAGATAGCCGGTCAGCACGTAACTCGAAATGGAAGAGATTTCGAGGGCGATGAAGACGAGAATCAAATTGCCGGCCGCCGCCATCATCGACTGCCCGGCGATCGAGAACAGCAGCAGCGCATGGTACGCGCTGGTCTCGGCGTCTTGCCGGCTCAGAAAGCGATAGGACGCCAGGACCGTGAGAATGCCCACCACAATCACCAGCGCGCGGAAGAAGGTGGCGAAGCCATCCACCACGATCATGCCGCCGAAGGCCGGACCCGCCTGGGTAAAGGCATAGACCGTTGCGCCCAGCGCCAAGACCAAAGCGGCGATAGCCAGATGACCGAAGGCCTTCGAGGAGCGCTTGTGCAGCACCGGGTCGAGCGCCATGAGCAGCGTCCCCATGACGGTGAGCACGATCTCCGGCAAAATGCGGATCAGGTCGCCCGCGCTGGGCATGAGACTAACGGGCACGGGCGGCCTCCTTGACGCGGAGACGCGGAGACGCAGAGGAAAGCGCTAGCAATCTTGATTCTTCTCCGCGTCTCTGCGTCTCCGCGTCAAGAATCCCCTCCCTAGACGGCACGCTCACATCGTAGGGCACGTTCACCTGGCTCTGGTCGAGAATGCGCGCCGTGGTCTTGCCGACGGGCGGCAGGAAGGACTGCGAGTAGACGCCCATCCACACCATCATGACGATCAGCGGGACCAGCGCCGCCCATTCGCGCGGGCTGAGGTCCGGCATGTGCGCGCGAACCTCGGCGCCGGCCACGCCGTAGAACACGCGCTGGTACATCCAGAGCATGTAGCAGGCCGAGAGAATCACGCCGATGGCCGCCCAGACGGCCCACTTGAAATTGGCGATGGCGGCGCCTTGCAGCACCAGGAACTCGCCCACGAAATTGTTCAGCAGCGGCAGCCCGATGCTCGCCAGCGTAGCGATGAGGAAGGCCGTCGAAAGCCAGGGCGCGACCGTCGCCACGCCGCCGTAGTCCTTGATTTCGAGCGAATGGCGGCGTTCGTAGAGCAGTCCGACGATGGCGAACAGGGCGCCTGTCGTGATGCCGTGGTTGAGCATCTGGTAAACCGCTCCGTCCATGCCAAGCTGCGTGAAGGAGAAGATGCCGAGCACGACGAAACCGAGGTGGCTCACCGAGGAATACGCCACCAGCTTCTTCATGTTGGGCTGGACCATGGCCACCAGCGCGCCGTACACGATTCCGATAATCGCCAGGACCGCGATCCACGGGGCGCAGGTGCGCGCCGCCGCCGGAAACAGCGGGACGCAGTAATGCAGGATTCCGAACGTGCCCATTTTCAGCATGACGGAAGCCAGCATGATGGAACCCGCCACGGGCGCTTCCACATGCGCATCGGGCAGCCACGTGTGCAGCGGGAACAGCGGCACTTTGATGGCGAAGGCCACGAAGAACGCCAGGAACAGGAGCATCTGCTGGCCCGGCGCCAGCGCCAGCCTGCCGCTGGCCAGCATATCGAGGATGGCGGGATAGCTGAAGGTTCCGGCGCGGTTGTAGAGATAGATAATGGCCGCCAGCATCAGCACCGAGCCGGCCATGGTGAACAGGAAAAACTTCACGGCGGCGTAGATGCGGCGCTCATGCCCCCAAATGCCGATCAGGAAGTACATGGGGACCAGCGAGACTTCCCAGAACACGTAGAACAGGAACAGGTCCTGGGCGACGAATACCCCGACCAGCCCGAATTCCAGCAGCAGCAGAAAGGCGTAAAACTCTTTCACGCTCTTCTGGACATGGCGCCAGGAAATCAGCACGCAAATGGGCGTGAGGAAGGTGGAAAGCAGCGCCAGCCAGAGGCTCACGCCATCGGCCGCGATGTGGAAATGGATCTCGGGCGTGGAGATCCACGGGAGATCCACGGTAAACTGCGCCCCGCCCACGCCGCGGTCGAACCACGCGAGCAGGCCGAGCGAGGCGGCGAACGCGGCCAGCGAAAGCAGCAGCGCCCAAACCCGGCTGGCTTGCGGCGAAGAACGCGGAAGGCACAGCGCGATCAGGAACCCGGCCAGCGGCAGCAACAGGACCACGGTCAGCAGGTTCACCGGATGCCTCCCGCCAGATCGATCGCCACGATGGCCACCACCGAGCCGAGCAGCACCCAGGTGGCATAGCTGCGAATATCGCCCGATTGCAGCCGCCGCAGGATCCCGCCGATATCCTGCGCCCGCGCGCCCACGCCGTTGGCGGCGCCATCGATCATGCCCGCGTCCACGCCCTTAGAGAGCACCTCGCGGGAGCCGTTCACCAGCGGCCCGACCACCGCCGCGTCGTAGATTTCGTCCACGAAGTACTTGTTGTAGACCAGCGTGTACAGGCCCTTCACGCCGCCCGCAAACGCATCGGCCATACCCGGCTTGGCGACGTACATCAGCCAGGCGATGGCAATGCCGGCGACTCCGGCCAAGGTTGAGATGGCCATCAATACGCCGTCTTCGGGGACTTCCCGGGGCGGGAACACGGAGCCGAGAAACTCGGGGATTCTAAACAGGAAGCCGCCGCCGATGGAGAGCAGCGCCAGGACGGCCAGCGGAACCAGCATTACCGGAGACGATTCGTGAGGCTGCGCGTTCCCGCGGTATTCGCCGAAAAACGTCAGGAACATGGCGCGGAAGACGTAGAAGGCGGTCATGCCGGCGGTAATGGTCCCCACCCAGTAGATCCACGGCGAGTGCGCATGGGCCGCCAGCAGGATGGCATCCTTGCTGAAAAAGCCCGCGAACGGCGGAATGCCCGCGATGGCCACGGCCGCGCACATCATGGTCAGGAACGTCCAGGGGACCTTCTTGCGCAAACCGCCCATCTGGCGCATGTCCTGTTCGCCGGAGAGCGCATGGATCACGCTGCCGGCCCCGAGGAAGAGCAGCGCCTTGAAGAAGGCATGCGTCATGAGGTGGTAGATGCCCGCCGAAAAGGCGCCGCAGCCCACGCCCACGAACATGTAGCCGAGCTGCGAAACCGTGGAGTAGGCGAAGACCTTCTTGATATCGTTCTGCGCCAGGCCGATGGTGGCCGCGAAGAAAGCCGTGGCGATGCCGATGACGGCGATGGCGTCCATGGCCGCCGGGGCGTGGATGAGGATGGGCCACGACCGCGCCGTCATATACACGCCCGCCGTGACCATGGTGGCGGCGTGGATCAGGGCCGAAACCGGCGTCGGGCCGGCCATGGCGTCCGGCAGCCAGACATACAGCGGAAGCTGCGCGGATTTACCGCACGCGCCCACCATCAGCAGCAGGCCGACGATCGTCAACATGCCTTCCGGCTTGCCGGCCGCCTGTTCGAATACGGTCTTGAAATCGAGCGTGCCGAAATGCTTGACGATGTAGAAGACCGCCAGCGAGAATCCGAAATCGCCGATGCGGTTCACGATGAACGCCTTGTTCCCGGCGTCGGTGGCGACCTTCTTATCGAAGTAGAAGCCGATCAGCAGATAGCTGCACAGCCCCACGCCTTCCCAGCCGACGAAGAGCACCAGGTAATTGGCCGCCAGAACCAGCGTCAGCATGAAGAACATGAACAGGTTCAGGTAAGCGAAGAAGCGGTAATAGCCCCCTTCATGCGCCATGTAGCCAAGCGAATACACATGGATCAGCGAACCGACGCCGGTGACCACCAGCAACATGACGGCGGTGAGCTTGTCCACCGTGAACTCGCAGTTCACCTGGAATGCGCCGCTCTGAATCCACGTGAAGTAGCGCTCGGTGTACGCGTGGTCGAGATCGAGCCCCAAAAGCGTCTTGACCACCCAGGCGAAGGAGAGCGCCACGCTGCCGATGGCGATGGCGTTGACGATTCCCTTGGAGAAGCGGCGGCCGAACAGGCCGTTGACGAGGAAACCGGCCAGCGGAAGTATCGGGATGAGCCAGAGTTGCATCGGCATCTAGTTCTTCATCGAATTCACGTCGTCGATATCGAGCGATGGGCGGCGTTTGAATACCGTCAGGATGATGGCCAGCCCCACCGCCGCTTCCGCCGCCGCCACCACCATCACGAAGAGCGCCAGCAGGTGTCCGTCCACCTTCTTGAACTGGTAGGCGAACGTCACAAAACTCAAGTTGACGGCGTTGAGCATCAACTCGATGGACATGAACACCGTAATGATGTTGCGCCGGAACAGGAAGCCCGCCACGCCCAGCGCGAACAGCACCGCGCTCAGCGTCAGGAACCACGAAATGGGGACAGACGCCATTATTAGTCCAGCTCCTTGTGCGCTAAAACGATGGCGCCGACGATGGCGATCAGGATCAGAATCGAGGTCGCTTCGAAAGGCAGTAGATACGTGGTGAAAAGCGCTCTGCCGACTTCCTTCGCGCCGCCCCCGGTGAAGCCGCCGAAATGCGTCGTCGTTTCGCGCGGGAACAGGCGTTGCACGAAGAAAGCCACAATCCCCAGCAGGGCCGCCAGCAGCGGCACGCCCAGCGCTTGCGCCATCAGCGAGCGGCCGCTCCGCAATTCCGCGCCGGCGTTGAGCAGCATGATCACAAATACGAAGAGCACCATGATGGCGCCGGCGTAGACGATGACCTGCGCCGCCGCGATGAACTCCGCTCCCAACAGGAGATAGAGGACGGCGAGCGACGCCATCACCCCGATCAGCGAGATGGCGCTCGTTATGGGATGCCTCTGCACCACCACGTTGATGGCGCAGGCGACCGCGAAAAGCGCGAAAACGAGAAACAGAATAACGTCCATCTCAGGATACCCAAGCTACCAGGAAGCCGGTCACCAGCAGATTCAACATAGCCGCCGGGAAAAGCCACTTCCAGGCGAAGCCCATCAGTTGATCGTATCGGAAGCGCGGCAGCGTGCCGCGAACCCACATGAACGTGAACAGAATCGATCCCACCTTGGCGCCGAACCAGAACAGCGGCAGCAGCCAGTTTTGGACCATGGGTAGCAGGAAGACCGCCGCGACAGTCAGGAATACGACGCCGGTGACGGGCAGCGAATAGCGGTCGCGGCGCCGCGCGGGGCGTATGCCGTGGTAGAGGGCGATGGCGCCGGCGCACGCGAACACCAGCACCGGGACTACGCTCGATCCGTACCGCGCGGGCCACGGGGCCATCCATCCGCCCAGGAACAGCAGCACGGCCATCGAGCTCACGGTGATCATGTTGGCGTATTCGGCCATGAAGAAGGAGGCGAACTTCATGCTGCTGTATTCGGTGTGAAAGCCGGCCACCAGCTCGTTCTCGGCCTCCGGCAGGTCGAACGGCACGCGGTTGGTCTCGGCGAACGCCGCAATCAGGAAAATGACGAACGAGACGATCTGCGGGAACGGTCCGCGCAGCACGTTCCAATGCCAGATGCCGCCCGCCTGGGTATCCACCAGCGTGCGCAGGCTCAAGGTGTTCGAGAGCAGCAGCGGCGCGGCGATGGCGATGGACATGGGCAGTTCGTAGCTGATCATCTGCGCCGAGCTGCGCAGGCCGCCCAACAGGGCGTATTTGTTGTTGGAGGCCCAGCCGGCGAAGGCCACGCCGTAGACCCCCATCGAAGAGACCGCCAGCACGAAGAGCACGCCGATGTTGAGGTCCGTGAGCTGCATCCACGTGGGCACGCCGCCCAGGTGGATCGCCGGCCCGAACGGAATGACGCAAATGGACATCAGCGCCAGAGTCATGGCCATGAACGGCGCCGCCAGGTACAGCGCTTTGTGTACGAAGGGCGGCCGCAAGTCTTCCTTGGTGATGAGCTTGACGACGTCGGCCAGCGGCTGCAACAGCCCGTGCGGCCCCACCCGGTAGGGTCCGGGACGCACCTGGATGTGGGCGATCACCTTGCGCTCCACCCATTGCAGATAGGCCAGCGTGGTCAGAAGCACCGCGAAGACTACCGCGACCTTGATCAGGCTGATGACGATGAATGAGTCCATTTAGCGGCTCAATCGACCTTCCAGAACGGCGCTCAGTACCCTAGAATAGCGCCCAAGGGTTCCCGACGCGAACAACCCGTTGTGGTCCGAACGCGTCAGTTCCGGCCGTACCTCCACCGGGATACGCCCGTTACCGGGATTGGACTGCGCCGCGCCGCCGGTGGCCAGAGCGGCCAGCGAAATGTCGTACCCGGGCACGCTGGCGCGGATCTCCTCGAAGACCGCGCTGGGAACCCACGGGCCGAGCGCCGCCGCCACCCCCATTTCGCGCGCCAGGAATCCCATGATTTCGAGGTCCGTCTTGGCGCCCATCACACTCACGGCCCGTCTGAGCCGCTGCACCTCCCCGGTTAGGTTGGTGACCGTGCCTTCCTTTTCGTAAGCCGATGCCGCCGGCAGAACCACGTCCGCCGCCTGCGCCGTCTCGGTCAAGAACATATCCTGAACTACCAGGAAGCGGGCCTTCCTGCCCGTGGCCCTCTGATACGGATTTGCCCCCACCACCCAGAGGACGTCGAGGTCCGCCGCGGTCATCTCATCGGCGCGCAAACCGGGCAGCTCCGAAGGCCGGTATCCCGGCAACAGTTCGGGCGTCAATCCCATGTCCGCCGCGCCGCGCGAATTGGAGTAGTCGAGCAGGCAGACATACTTCACGGGGATGCCCAGCGATTCGGCGGCATCCACCAATTTCCGAATGTCGCCGCCCTTGACGGAATCGTCGAACAGAATCACCAGTTCCGGCGCGGCCCGCAGCCTCTCGCGCAGGCTTTCGATGGCCGTGAAATAGCCCTCCGGCGCGCCGGCCCGGACGCTTGCCGCCGCGTACGCGTCTTCGCGCACCGGCCGGGGCGTCAGCGCGTAGACATGCGCCTGATGGTGGCGGTAATTGGCGCGAATCTGGTAGGAGAGCAGCGGATGCTCCACCGCCAGATCGGCGCCGAGCACCACAATGGCCTTGCTCCGGTAGAGATCCGCCACCGTGGCCAGCTTGCCCGGCTGGCCGCGCAGCGCATCGAGCAGGCTCGCCACGTCGCCGGTGCGATGGTGGTCGATATGATTGGTCTTGAGAACCTGGCGGGCGAACTTCTGCAAGTAGTAATTCTCTTCGTTGGTGGTATGGTTCGAGCCGATGACGCCGAAGCTGCCGCCGGCGGCCAGCGCATCGTTGAATTTCCGCGCCACGCCTTCGAGCGCCTGCGACCAGGAGACTTCGACCAGTTGGCCGTCGATGCGCTCGAGCGGCGCCTGCAAGCGTTCCGCATGGTCGTAGAAATCGAATGCGTAGCGTCCCTTGATGCACAGGAACTCGCCGTTGATGCCCGAACGGTCGCGGTTGTTGCCGCGCAGGATGCGGTCGTTGCGCGTGCCCAAGGTGGTCTTGCAGCCATTCGCGCAGTGCGTGCAGATGGCCCCCACGTGGGTCATTTCCCAGGGACGCGTCTGGTAACGGTAGATGCCGCTGGTAAGCGCGCCCACGGGACAAATGTCGATGCACGCGCCGCATTCGTCGCACTCCAGGTGGTCGCCCTTATTGGGGGCGATTTCCGAAACCACGCCGCGGTTGATCACGCCCAGCGCGTTGACGCCCATGCCTTCGTTGCAGACGCGCACGCAGCGATAGCACAGGATGCAGCGCGGGGCGTCGAAAAACACCACCGGCGAAAACTGTTTCTCGGGCGTGTGGACTTTTTCGTCCGTGAAGCGGCTCTCGCCCGCGCCGTAGCGGAAGACCATATCCTGCAACTCGCACTCGCCGCCTTTATCGCACACCGGGCAGTCGAGCGGGTGGTTGGTGAGCAGGAACTCCAGCATGTACTTGCGCGCGGAATGCACCTGCGGCGTATCGGTGCGCACCACCATGCCCTCGGAGACGGTCAGCGTGCAAGCCGTCATCAGCTTGGGCATCTTCTCCACTTCCACCAGGCACATGCGGCAGGCGGCTTGCAGTGTGAGGCCCTCGTAATAGCAGAACGCCGGGATTTCGATGCCCGCGGCCTTGGCGGCCTCGATCACCAGCGTCCCCGGCGCAGCCTGAAGCGCCTTGCCGTCGATCGTGAACTTTACCGGATCAGCCATTTAAGCCATCACCATATGTTCCGCATGTTCATAGGGGCACGGCTTGCCGTCCAGATGGTCCTCGAACTCCTCGCGAAACTTTTCGACGAAGGCGATGGTGGGCATGGCCGCCGCATCGCCCAGCGGACAGAACGTGCGACCCAGCATATTCCTGGCGATGTCGCCGATCAGGTCGATATCGCTGCGCCTCCCGCCGCCCTCGTGAAACCGCGTCAAAATCTTCTTCAGCCAGGTAGTGCCCTCCCGGCAGGGGATGCACCAGACGCAGCTTTCGTGCGCGTAGAAGCGCATGATGCGCAGCGCGGCTTTCACCATGCAGGTCTGGTCGTCCATGACGATCACGCCGCCGGAGCCGAGCATGGTCTTGCGCGCGGCCATGGAATCGTAGTCCATGGTGGCGCCTTCGCATTCCGCCGCCGTCAGCACGGGACACGAAGATCCGCCTGGGACCACGGCCTTGAGCTTTCTGCCGCCGGGGATGCCGCCGCCCACCTCTTCGATCATCCGCATCACCGGAAAGCCCAGGCGCAGTTCGTAGACGCCCGGCTTGTTGAGGTTGCCGGTGAGGCAGGTCATCTTGGTTCCGCCCGCCTTGGGTATTCCCAAGGCCGCGAAAGCCGCGCCGCCGTCGCGCAAGATGGCCGGCACGGCGCAATACGTCTCCACGTTGTTGAGCACGGTGGGGCACTGGAAGGCTCCGGCCACCGCTGGAAATGGCGGCCGGATGCGCGGGATGCCGCGCTTGCCTTCGAGAGATTCGAGCAGCGCCGATTCCTCGCCGCATTCGTAAGCTCCCGCGCCGGTATGCGTGTACAAATCGAAATCGAAGCCCGTGCCCTGAATATTCTTCCCCAGCCAGCCTTTGGCGTACGCTTCGGCGATGGCCTTGTCCAAAATCTCGATCAGGTAACGGTACTCGCCACGCACGTAGATGTAGCCGGTGTGCGAATCCACCGCCAAGCCGGCGATCAGCACGCCTTCGATCAACTGGTGCGGGTCGTTTTCGATCAGCACGCGGTCCTTGCACGTGCCCGGCTCGCTCTCGTCGGCATTCACCACGATGTACTTCGGCTTAGGCGAGGTGCGCGGCACGAAGCTCCACTTCATCCCCGTGGGAAATCCGGCGCCGCCGCGTCCCCGCAGGTTGGAAGCCTTGACCTCGTTGACGATTTCGTCCGGCTTCATCGCCGCCGCCTTCATGAAAGCGCGGTATCCCTCGGTGGCGAGGTAGGTATCGAGGGACGCCGAATCCGGCAGGCCGAAGCGGCGCGATAGCACCCTGGTTTCGAGCGGACTGGGTTGGTTGTACAACATGCGCTAAGGCTTGTCCTTCAGGCCGTCCAGAATCTCGTCCAGCTTGTCCGGGGTTACGAAATGGTGGAAATCGTAGTTCACCTGGATGGCCGGCCCCCACGCGCACGCCCCCATGCACTCCACCTCTTCAAGCGATATTTGCCCGTCGGCGGTGGCTTCCTTGTGCCCGATGCCGAGCTTCTTGCAGGCGTGTTCCCAAAGCTTGTCGCCGTCGTTCAACAGACAACTGATGTTGGTGCAGACCTGCACGTGGTACTTGCCGAGGGGCTTGCGGCGCAGCATGGAGTAGTAGGAAAGCACCTCGTTGACCTGCAACGCCGTGACGCCGACCCGCGCGGCCACTTCGTCGATCAACTCGTCCGTAACCGCCCCTACTTCATCCTGCGCGTAGAGCAGCATCGGAACCAACGCCGAGCGCTGCCGCCCCGCCGGATAGCTCTTCAAGAGCTTCTCGAACCTGGCTTCCAGTTGTGGAGAGAAAGTCATAATAAGAGCTGTCAGCGATCAGCGGTCAGCGGTCAGCTAAAATCTTTCGGCTTCGCCGAAGGCGAAGCGGGAAAGCTGAAAGCTGAACGCTGATTGCTGACCGCTTCTTTCCTCACCTATCCGTATCCCCCAAAACAAAATCCATGCTGCCGATGGAGGCGATCAAGTCCGCGAGTAGACCGCCTTCCACCAACCTTGGCGTGGCCTGCAAGTTTCCGAAGCTGGGGGTGCGCATGTGCACCCGGAACGGCTTCGCCGTGCCATCGCCGACCACGTAGAATCCCAGCTCGCCGCGCGGCGACTCGACGATCTGGTAGACTTCGCCCTCGGGTACGCGGAAGCCCTCGGTCACAATCTTGAAGTGGTAAATCAGGGCCTCCATCTGGGTCTTCATCTGCTCGCGGCCGGGCAGGACTACGTGCTGGTCCGCGGCTTTCCAATCGCCCGAGGGCATGCCCTCCATGGCCTGACAGACTATCCTGGCGCTCTGCCGCATCTCTTGCAGGCGCACCAGGTAACGCGCGTAGACGTCGCTTTCCGTGCGCGTGGGGACTTCAAAATCGAATTTCTCGTAGCTGCTGTAGGGTTCGTCCTTGCGCGCGTCGATCTTCAGCCCGGCGGCGCGCAGCATGGGTCCGGTTATGCCCAGATCCAGCATATCTTCGAGCGACATGTAGCCCACGCCGCGCGTACGGCCGGTCCAGATGCGGTTGTCGGTCAGCAGATCTTCGTATTCGTCCACCTTGGAAGGAAAGCCGTCGATGAAGGTCTTCACCCGCGCATGCCAGCCGCGCGGCGGCTCGAGCGCCAGCCCGCCGATGCGAAAATAGCTGGTCATCATGCGCTGGCCGGAGAACATTTCGAAGATCCGCAGAATGTCCTCGCGCTCGCGAAAGCAGTAGAGGAACACGCTCATCGCCCCGATATCGAGAGCGTGCGTCCCCAGCCAGACTAGATGGCTGTTGAGGCGCGTCAATTCCGTGAGCATGACGCGCATCCACTGCGCTTGCGGCGGGATATCGAGCCCCAGCAATTTCTCCACCGCCAGGCAGTAGCCCAGATTCATGGATAGCGGCGCCAGGTAGTCCACGCGGTCCGTGAGCGTGACCGCCTGCTGGTACAGCTTGACCTCGAACTCCTTCTCGATGCCCGTGTGCAGGTAGCCGATATCCGGGCGGCACTTGACGATGGTTTCGCCGTCCAGTTCCACCTCCAGCCGCAAAACGCCGTGGGTGGACGGGTGCTGCGGCCCGATGTTGAGCACCATCCGGCGCGCGCCGGACGCCGCCTGGCCGTCCGCGAGAACGGTGATTCCGGGAACGCTTGCGCTGCCCATGCCTTATACCCTATACCCCATCGTGGGATAGTCCTTGCGCAGCGGATGGCCCTCCCAATCGTCGGGCAGCATGATGCGCCGCAAATCGGGATGGCCGGCGAAGCGGATGCCGAAAAGATCGAACACTTCGCGCTCGTACCAGTTCGCCGAGCGCCAGACGGAGGTGACCGAGTCGATCTCAGGCTGTCCGCCGTCCAAACGGCACTTCAGGCGGACGCGCTCGTTACGCTCGATGGAGTGCAGGTGATAGACCACTTCGAAGCGCGGCTCGGCGGGGTAGCGGTCCACCGCCGTCACCGTGCTCAGACGGACGAACTTCTGGTCGTACTTGAGGAAGCCGCAGACGCTCGAGATCTTGGCCGGAGCGATTTCGAGCGTCAGTTCGCCGCGCTCGAACGTGCCGCCCGTCACCGCCGCGCCGTCAAAGGCGTGCACCGCGACGGCCAAGGGGCGGTCCGCTAAATGGCCCGTGAGCATCTCGATCCGTCACCTCTTGCGGCGCGAACGGCCCGCTTCCGACCAGTCCAGCGCACCCTTTCTCCAGATGTAGAAAAAACCGGTGAGGATCAGGATCACAAACACCAGCATCTCCACGAAGGCGAGCTTGGCCATGCCGGGCTCGCGGAAAATCACCGCCCACGGATACAGAAAGATGGCTTCGATATCGAACAGGATGAACAACATGCCCACCAGGTAGAATTTGACGCTGAAACGCTGGCGGGCGTCGCCCGTGGGCGTAATTCCCGATTCGTACGGCAGGTCTTTCACCCGGTTGCCGGCGCGCTTGCCCAGCAGGTACGAAACCGCCAGCAGGCCCGCCGCTAGAGCCATGGCGAGCACGGCTTGCACCAGGACCGGAAAATACAATTCCGTGTAGGAGTTAGGCATGGGTTCCCAGGTTGCCGAGGCTCAATCTTGACTATAATGGTTGGAAAAGAGGAGTGTCAACAAGCATGCCCATCCGGATCGTCGTCAATGGGGAAGATCGTACAGTACCGGAGGGGCAAACGATCCTCGGTCTTTTGCAGGACCTGCGCATCGATCCCGCGCGCGTCGCCGTGGAATTGGACCGCCTCATCGTGAAACAGCCCCATTGGGACGCGACTTCCCTGCGCGCCGGAGCGCGCCTCGAAATCGTGCAGTTCGTCGGCGGCGGTTAAAGTACCGCCGCCGGTCAAAGCCGGCGGCGATGCCTATTTGAAGCTGCGGATGGCCGACACCTCGCTGTCATGCACGTCGAAAACCGTGTAGAGCTTGGTGATCTGCAACAGATCCTGCACGCGCTTGGTGAGGTTGAGGAGTTTCAACGTACCGCCGCTGTTGGTGACGGAAGTGAACCCGGATACCAGCTCGCCGATGCCGGAGCTGTCGATGTATGACACGTCGCCCAGGTTGAGCAGGATCTTGTTCTGACCCTTGCCCACCATGTCGCGCAGCGCGTCCCGCAAGGCGGTCGAACCCTCGCCCAGAGTGATGCGGCCCGCCACGTCCACCACGGTGACGTCGCCAACTTGCCGAACATTCAACTTTACGCTCACTAAATATGCCTCCTGGCCGAAGCCAACTATCTACTTGGACACCATGTACTTGACCAAAGTTACTTCCGTTCCGCCGGAATCCAGCCGCCGGATCTCGAATTCGTCCATGAAGGAGCGAATCAGGAAAATGCCCCGGCCCGACGTGCGCATGAGGTTCTCCGGCGCCAGCGGGTCCGGAAGACGCTCGAAATCGAACCCCTCGCCCTGGTCGGCGATCCTCACCGTGAACCGCGCGGCGTTCCTGCCCACCGACAACCTGACTTTCTTGTTCGCGTTGTACCGGTTGCCGTGCACCACCGCGTTCACCATGGACTCGCGCACGGCCATCCCGATCTTCATCAGGTCGTCGTCGTCGAACCCCGCGCGCTGCGCCGCCCCAACGGTCAGTTCTTCAGCGCTGTCCACGCTGTCCAATGTCGACTCCAGAAACCGTTCGACGGTTTCCGGATCGTGGCGCAAGTTCTCCCCCATACGCAAAGCGGCCAAAGCGAACGGTCAGAATAAATTACGGCGCTCCGGAAAGTCAAGAACAGCCCAGCCCCAGTCGCGTTACTACTTTATCACTCGCAGGCGCGCACGTATATCCAGGGCGGGAAAAATCCAGGCGCAATGGCGTTCGTACCATTTGAGGGAAAGCCTCGATATGGCCCTTCCGAGGTTGTCGAGCAGCAGATTGCCGCCGAAGGTAAGTTCCACCTTTTCCAGCGCAAAGCCGCACCGCGGTCCGGCGAACGTCGCAAACCGCCGGTCCGTGAAGTACTCGAAGGTGGCCGCCGCCAGGTGGTAGCGGTGGGAAGGGTCCGTATAAGAATTGTGGGAACTGAAGTGGGGCGTAGCGACGAACACAAGGGCCCCATCCTTCGCCACGCGGTGGACCTCTTTCATCCCCCGCACGATGTCGTCCAGGTGCTCGACGATGTGGGACATATGCACCCGTCCGAACGCGCCCTCCGGGAGCGGCCACGGGTATTGGTTCAGGTCCCAGATGGCCTCCGCGCCGGACTCCGGCGACCAGTCCATGCCGATGGCGCCGGGTTCCGCCCGCCGCAGCCCGCAGCCGATGTCGAGGACCGCCGCGCCGCCCTCCGCTTCCCGCCGCCGTATGAGTTCGCCGATCTCTTCCTGGGTCACCAATGCAACCTTAGCACGGCCTGTCACCTCCGTCCGCGAATTGCATCTTTCCTTTTGTATATGGAAATAGCGGTTCAATACCTCGATGGGGTCAAGTTCGAAGCCCGCGCGCGCGGCCACCGCGTGTTGTGCGACCAGCCACTGGACAACGGCGGCTCGGATGCCGGCATGACGCCGCCGGAGTTCCTGCTGGTTTCGCTCGGAACCTGCGCCGGTTTCTACGCCGCGCAGTACCTCAAGACCCACGGCCTGTCCGCCAGCGGCCTGGAGGTCAAGGTTTCCGCGGAGAAGGCCAAGCTGCCGGCGCGGCTCGGGTCCTTCCGCATCGAGGTGCTGGCGCCGGTGCTCGATGCCCGCCACGAAGCCGGAGTATTGCGCGCCGTCAAGGCGTGCCTGATCCACAACACCCTGCTCAACGCCCCGGCCATCGAGGCGGTGGTGCACGCCGGCGCGCCGGCATAGGCACGTTACAATCGGAGCGTGGACCGCCAGGACGAAACCGCTCTCGCGCGCGCCGTGCTGGCCGGCGAGCCGCTGGCATTCGAACGCTTCGTCGAGTATTTCCGCGCCAAGGTGTTCCACTACAGTTGGCTGATGTGCGGCCGGCCGGAGGACGCCGACGAAGTCGCCCAGGAGACCCTGCTCCACGCTTTCCAGCGCTTCGACGGGCTGCGTGAACCGGAGCGCGTGCGTTCCTGGATCTTCCGCATCGCCAAGAACGCCTGCCTGATGCAGCGCCGCAAGAGCGTTTTTGCCCCGTCCCACGAGATTTCCGTGGAGGATCTGCCCCCCGGCGCCGAACCCGCGGGCGAGGAGCGGCCGCCCGACGCCCAGTACCTGCGCTCCGAGTTGCGCGCCGTGCTCGACCGCGTGATTGTGGAGCTTCCCCCCATCTACCGCGCCGTGGTTCTGCTGAGGGATATCGAGGAGCTTTCCACCGAAGAGACCGCCCAGATCCTGGATTTAAGCGCCGACGTGGTCAAGACCCGCCTGCATCGCGGTCGCCAGGCCCTGCGCCAGAAGCTCGATTGCTACGTCAACAACCACTGCCTGGAGGACCAACCCGCCCCCAATCCCACGCCCCTCGGCGCGGAGGAGCGCCAGCAGCTCTATGCCACTTGGCGCCAGGGGTTGGCCGGCGCGCCGGATGCGTGAGCAGCAGCGTGGGGTAGGCGCTTTCGCCTGCCGATCCCGCTTGCGAGCGCCGGCGTCAGGCGAGGCCGAATGCCCGCCCCACCGAGTTCGTGTACACTGACGTTGTGTCGGCAAAGGTGACGATCACCGTCAGCGAGGACGCGGCGCGTTGGGTGCGTAGGAAGGCGGCCGAGGAGAATACCTCCGTCTCCAAGCTGGTGGGCCGGATGCTGGAAGACCAGATGCGAGCGACCGATCAGTATTGGCAAGCCTACGAAGAATGGAAGAAAATCGGGCCGATTCAGGGTTTCGACGCCACCAAGCGCTTGAAGCGCGATGAACTCCATGCGCGCCCAGGCGGGGATCGCGCTATTCGGCGAAGATTTCGCTGCGAGACAGCTCCACGGAACCATCCGTCGTCGCGATGACCTCGCCTTCGATCACGACGCTCATCACGTCGCTCTCGGAGAGCACTTCCACCACCAAAAAGGCCGCGTCCAGCAGGTGCCTGGACTTCGGCGCGGCAAGCAAGGCGCACACATCGGGTGAGCGATAACGCGTCCCCGTTACGCTGGAACGCAACTCCGCGACGACCTTCAAATGCGGATACTTCCGTCGCAGGGCAAAGAGAACATTGCTCTGGATCAGCGCGTGCAGCCAATAGCCCCCATTGCGCTCCACAAGAACGCCGTCCACGAACTCCACGTCGGGATCGTAGGGCGTGTTCAGATATTCTTCGACCGATACCAAGGGCGAATTCGGCAAGGCTGCCATGCCTCGAGTTTACTCCCTTCCGGCCGGCCCGGGCTGCGGGCGCGGGCAGCCCAACTTCCGAGTGCCCCGCGATGCGCCGGGCCGCTTCGTCAGGGCGTCACTTCCGGCAAGGGGGCGTTTGCCCGAATCTCCAGAGCGCCCGTATTTCGTTCCACACCGTCCAGATGTCATGCAGTGCATATACATTAGTAGTGCGGTGTTCGACTGGGACAAGAACAATCTGCGGAAGGTCCGAGCGCATCGGATCAAGCCCGAAGAAGTTGAGGAGGCGCTGTCAAGCGGCCCGATCCCGGTCTATGAGCGGGACGTTCAGGGTGAAGCGCGCTACGTCTACTACTGCGAGACTGCGTCGGGACGGCTATTGGCCGTGGTCCTGGCCGAGCGCGATGACAAGATCCGGGTCGTCACCGCATACGACCTGGACGCCGGGCAAAAGAAGGATTACAGGGGCCGCCGGGTACGGGGGAGTGAAGCTATGAAGAAGAAGCCGGTTGACATGCCGAAGTTTGTGAATGCAGGCGAAGAGGCGGTCTGGTGGGCCAGTCGCCAGGGTCGCGAATTTGTAAAGCAGAGATCGGCCGAACCTCTGAAGAAGGGAAGCGCGCCGAGAGGATCGCGCCTCGTCGGCCAATTGAAACGGACTGCCAGCGTTCAGATAGCGTTGCGATTGCCCGAACCCGATGTGACGAAGGCGAGAGAGATTGCGACCCGCAAAGGCGTGGGATACCAAACCCTGCTCAAAATGCTGGTGCATGAAGGCCTCCGCCGCGAGGCGCGCAGATCGTAAATGCGGGCCGACCAATCTCCGGGGAACGTCCCGTCCGTCCCCGGTTTTCCGGTTTTCCGAAAGCCACCGCAGCCAAGCAGGTCAGTTTAGAGAGAACGCCAGAGATGTGAAGTCCAAGCTGACTTCCCGCATTGCGCCGAGGAGGTCCATCCCGAGCCAAACGTGGTACCAGTCTCTATCGACTCTATCGTCCTTCGGGAGCACCTGTGCGGGACGCATGACGAGGTCGGAGCCTCCCGCGCTGAACTTGATCTCAGGAACAACGACGACTCTAACCTCTGTCGAGCCTCCTACGCCGCGGAGCCGCGCCGAGGCCTCCTTGCCATCGGCATCAATGACGTCAGGGAACTGATGCGCGAAGCGTTGCGTCAAGTAGCTCTGGCTGGCCCCAGTATCCAACCAGGCATCGATTTGTTGGGTACGGAACGCGCCTTCCACAACGAGCGCGACGCCTTGAAAGCACATATTCGGACGGCCTGTATCGGAGCGATTGGGATCGATGCCGATCCGTAGCACGTGATCGTTGTTCCATCGCATCGCCCCGAAGGCCACAAGCACCGGAAGGCCGAGGATGCCTTGTTTGTCCCGTGGCAACTCGACAAATGGCATAGCGTCGTTCCGAACCACCAGAAACACTACATGCCGAAGCTCAACGCCGCCGACAGTCAGCCGATCCGCAATGACGAAACGAATAGGGACGGCATTGCCCGACGCACCATCTCGCAGTGAAGCCTCGCTCACGCCGTGGATGGGCAGTCTGAGCCGGTTCGCTTCGGCTTCGCTGATGAAAGATATATCCATGCCGCTATCGAAGCCGTACTTTGCCGGCTTCCCGTTCACTGCGACCGGAATGAAGAAATCGTCACTCATTCGCACGTCTGAAACGCGTCGAGCTCTTGCAGACAGCTCCGGGTAACGACTCAACGCCGAGAACAAAGCCAGAGAACTATTCAGACCCGAGATCTCCGGCAATAGCTTCCGCATGGCGGCGAGGTGCGCCTGCGTCTGCGCATATCGTCCTGATCGCATGTACGCATGGGCGAGCAGTCCATGAGCATCGGCAGCCTGATGCGCGTCACCGGAGGCCCCGAAAACTGCGCGGAACTGACGCTCCGCCTCCTTGATATCATTGAAAGCACAGGCGACAGCGCCGCGATAAAACGCCGGTGCGTCTACAGACCGCCCGATCGCATCGCGAAGCTTGAACCAGTCATGCGCGTCAAAAAGCGCCTTCAGTTCCGAGTCGGTTCGATCTGCGGCGAGACAGCCGCTAACCGCCAAAAGGAGGCTGAGCGCATAGCATATCTGTGGCATTTGGTTAATTGTTGCATCGTTCGTCGCCGAACCGAAGCTCCCAGGATACGCCCCACCGTTAACCACCGAGGATCAATATCTCACTGTTGAAAGTTGGCTGGCGGCCTTGAAGGTTGCCGGAAACTTGTCCGAAACGTTCCGGCCAGCCTCCAACCCGCCCGTCGAACCCCCTACTGCTCGTGCACATCCTCGAGATACGTATACCCGTGCAGGCCTTCCTCATAGAACCGTAGCAGCGATCCGCTTTCTTCGTAACTCAGCCGGCCATCGCGCAGCGCGGCTTCCACGTCGCGGCGCAGCTTGGTCACTAGCGAATCCGAATTGAATTGCACGTAGTTCAATACCTCGCGCACGGTGTCGCCCTTGATCACCGAGTCGAGCAACGTCTCGCCGGTTTCGCTCAAGCGCACGTGGACCGCATTGGTGTCGCCGAAGAGGTTGTGCAGGTCGCCCAGAATTTCCTGGTAGGCTCCCAGCAGGAAGGCGCCTAGAAAGTAATCGCTGCCGTCGAAGGCGTGCAGCGCCAGCGTTCGTTTCACGTCGCGCCGGTCGATGAACGCGTCCACCTTGCCGTCCGAATCGCAGGTGATGTCGCCCAGCACCGCGTGGCGCGTGGGTTCCTCGTCCAGACGGTGAATCGGCATGATGGGGAAGAGCTGCTTGATGGCCCAGCTATCGGGCATGCTCTGGAATAGCGAGAAATTGCAGAAGTACGTGTCCGAAAGCATGGCGTCGATGCCTTCCAGCTCCTCGGGGAAGTAGTCCAGATCCCCGGCCAGCTTCTCAATGCGCCGCGAAATCGCCCAGTAGAGGTTTTCGGCGATGCATCGCTGGTCGAGCGAGAGGTAGCCCAGGCTGAACAGATTGAGCGCCTGGTCGAGCGCCTGCTGCGCGTCGTGGTAGCTTTCGAGCAGGTTCTTGGCGGTCAGCCCGCGGTAGGTTTCCTGAAGATCGACCAGCGGCTGCTCGGCGTCCGGCGGAGGCTCAGCCGGCACGTCCGGCTCTCCCATGCCTGAGACGCCCAGAACGTTGAAGACCAGCACGCTGTGATAGGCGGTGATGGCGCGTCCGCTCTCGGTCACGATGGTGGGGTGCGGCACGCCGACTTCGTCGCACACGTTCTGCGCGTGATAGACGATGTCGTTGGCGTATTCCTGGAGGGTATAGTTGACGCTCGATTCGAAATCCGTCTGCGAGCCGTCGTAGTCCACCCCCAGCCCGCCGCCCACATCCAGGTACTTGAGGCCGGCGCCGGCGCGCACCAGGTCCACGTACACCCGCACGGCCTCGTTCACGGCGCCCTTGATCTGGCGGATATTGGTAATCTGGCTGCCCAGGTGGAAGTGCAGCAGGTTGAGGCAATCGGCCATGCCCAGGTCCTTCAACTCTTGCAGGGCGCGCACGGCCTCGGTGGCCGAGAGACCGAATTTCGAGCGGTAGCCGCCTGAGGATTTCCAGCGGCCCGATCCGCGGCTGGCCAGCTTCACGCGCAGCCCAATTACCGGGCGCACGCCTACGCGCTGGCTGTACTTGAGGATCAGCCGCAGTTCCGTGTACTTTTCCACCACCGGGATGATGTGGCGGCCCATTTTCTGCGCCAGCATGGCCATCTCGATGTATTCGTCGTCCTTGAAGCCGTTGCAGATGATGGGCGTTTCATTGTCGGCCAGCGCCATCACCGCCATCAGCTCGGGCTTCGAGCCGGCTTCCAGGCCGAAGTGGTGCGGCTTGCCGAACTCCAGCACTTCCTCCACCACTTGCCGCTGCTGGTTGACCTTGATGGGGTACACGCAGCAGTACCCGCCCTGGTAGTGGTGTTCCGTGATGGCGTTCTGGAACGCGTCGTGGATCTCCCCCAGCCGGTGCTTCAGGATGTCCGCGAAGCGGATCAAAATGGGCAGGTCGATGCCCCGCAGCACCAGCGTATCGACCAGCTCCTTGAGGTCGATCGACCGCGCCGGGTCCTTTTCCGGGTGGACGCGGACATGCCCGTTATCGCCCACCGAGAAATAGCCCTTGCCCCAGCTCGCGACGTCATACAAGTCGCTGGCCCGTTGGGCGCTCCATCGCTCGGCAGGCTCCATGACCAGAGAACCCTTGCGGCCGTTTCTTTCCAATTCCTGCTTCTCCTTTGGGCTTCAGACTTCAGTTTCCTTCGGAATGAAGGGGCGTGGCAAGAGAAAAAGCGTCGCGGCAAAAAACTCCTTTAGATGCAGGGGCCTGCGAGGGCACTAAAGGAATTCTCCGCGGCCGCCGATCCTTCAAACCAGTAGTACGTCCTGAGTACCGCGATTACTGTTCATTCCGGGCGCGGCTCCCTAGACTGAAATTGAAGCCAATTGAAAAGGATTGATGAACATGGGAACCAAACGACTATTAGTGGTTGGGGCAATACTGATGGCGGCGGCCTTCGCCGCATCCGCGGATGAGCTTACCTACGCCGGATTGGGCGATGGACAGGGCTGGAACGACGGAGCGTATTACACCGGCTACGTGACCATCGCATTCGACAGCCAGAATTACGCCGGCCTCTGCGTCGACGCCCTGCACGAAACCTACGGCAACTCGTGGGACGCTTTGTACGTGCCGTTGACCAACGCTCCCGAACTTGCCGCCGTCATGCAGGCCTACTTCGGCGTCGCCAACCCCAACGTCTACATGCCGGACCTCATTGCCGACATGGCCGGCTGGATGGAGTTGAGCGGCGTCGGTTCGAATGAGACGGCCAACAACAATATTCAGCACTCCGTGTGGGCCCAGTTCGATCCCAGCCAATACTCGGATGTGTCCGGCCTCCATCAACTGGGCCTGAACGACGCGCCCGGCGGCTATGGCGCCATCCCCAACGGGTTGAGCGGCCAGCTCCCCATCAACCTTAGCCAGTTCGGCTTGCTGGTGGACGCCAACTACGCCCAGGGTGGACAACTGGAGCAGATGTTCCTGGTCGACGGCCCGCCCAGCGTGCCGGAACCCTCTTCCATGGCGCTGGCGGGCACGGCTCTGTTCGGATTGATCCTGATGGGTTCGCGCCGCCGCAGAACTTCCTAGCCGCCGCTCAGAACGTTCGGTCCTGTTTCTTGAGCGTGCCGAACGTTCCGATGTTGCCGATGGCGAACGCCACGCGCCATTGGGTCTCGTCGCGCAGACCCCATTTGTAACGGTAGTACTGAAGGCTGAGCCCGCAGCAATCGGTATTGTAGGTGGCCTCCGCCGCGGTGCTTTGAAGGATGCCCGTCAACTGGTTGTAATTGACGTTGACGTAGCCGTTCAGCCCGGGCCGGTTCGGGTCTCCGTAGCCCGCGCGGACCCCGTACACGTTGGCGGCGGGCGTCAGCAAGGGGTTCAAGTGAACGAAATTGTTGGAAGCCGAGGCGAAGTAGCGCTTCCAGCGGTAGTCCAGCGCGATGGTGTTATCCACAATGCCTCGCGCGCCGGGGTCGTAATCGGCCTGCCATCGTACCCCTAAGCCGCCCACCGGGCTGACCCGCAGCGACGAAACCACCGGCGAAACCCCTCGCGGCGCCACCAGGAACGCAAAGGCATCCACGTCGGCCGTGCTGTCGAAAACGTTGCGCTGGCCGGGAATGAGGGCGCCCCCGAAGGTCGGATCGAAGTAGCGCTTCTGCATCAACTCCCAGGTGACAATCTCCTGCACCGAATTGCCGCGCTTGGCATAGATCCGGTTGGTGAGCGAGAGGAGCAGGTTGTTGGTGTTGCTGAGCAGTTCGGTTTCGTCGAAGCGGATCGACTTGTCGAAGTCGCTGCCCACCCCCGTCATATAGCTGTACTTGACGCGCGGCTCGATCACGTGCTTCAACTTGTCGCCCAGGAAGGTCTTCCTGGCGTAGACACGGGAAAGCGTGGGGAAAATCACGTCCAGGGTAAAATCCTGTGCGCTGCGAAGAAAATTCGTCCCCGTGGTGCGGTAGACATCCTGGTATTGCGTCTGGCCCTGCACGTTGAGGTTCGGCGTCTGGCCCTGGCTGTAAAAGGTTTCGTGGATGCCCAGGCTCGGGACAAAGTGGAAGTCCCCAAGATGAAAAGCGCCCGTAATGTGCGGCGCCAGGTTCTCCCGGTTCATCAGTTGGCCGGTTTGAAAGCGGTCGATGAGCTGCGTCAGGCCCGAATTGAAGATCGGCTCCGATCGGTATAGCAGGCCGGCTGAAGAGTCCCACGAGAACCACAGCGGAAGGCGCCCCCAGAAGGGCTGGTCCCGGCCTGAAAACTCGGCCTCGGGCAGCTTGCGGATGGTCACCACGTTGGCCATGTAGTCGGTTGTGCCCGCCGGGATCGCCACCTCCGTCGTTTGAAAATTCTCCAGGCGCGCAAATACCACGTCCAGCGAATCGGTGGCCCAGTTCTTGTTGACGAATCCCACCGAGTGCGTCTCGGAGCCGAGCAGTTCGCTATACGATTGCGACCACTCCTGCACGAAACGGAACGACGTCACGTAGTTAACGTCGGCGTGCGCCGTCCAGCCATCGCCCAGAGCGGATTTCCCCGCCGCCTTGAGCGAGAGTCCGCTGTATTTGTCGGGAGGGTCCGATCCCACCCTGCCGCGGTCCTGCACTCCGTAGAGGACGGCGTAAAAATCCGTGCCGGCGCGCGGCTTGCCGGCCAATTCCAAGTGATGCGCGTAACCCCTGGATGCATAGTCCAGAATCCGGTAGGTCACATCGTAGCTGCGGTTGATGGCCCAATAGTAGCCTAATCCGTACGTCATGCCCCGCGCGGAGCTGTGGGAGAGGTTGGGCGTGAGAAAACCGCTCTTGCGCGGCTCCTTATCGAGGGAGTGGTAGAAGTACGGCATGTAGAAAATGGGTATGCCGTGCAACAGGTACATGGCGCGATACGCCAGCGCCTTGTCCCCCGGCACGATCGTGAATTTCGGCCCGCGCAGGCGCCACCACGGCGCCGGCATCTTGCAGTTGGTGATGAAGCCATGGTGCAACACGTAGATTCCGCCCGTGCGCTCCGCCCACTGGCCTTCGAAATAAAACGGACTGTGGCTGGTAAGGATGCCCGGCCTGGCTACGATTCGCGGTACCATCTGCCCGCGCACGTTGTAAAACTTCCCGGTCTCCTGTTTGGTGTTGTACTCCATCCGGTCGCACCACACTTGCTCGTTTCGTTGGAAATTGCGCAAGTAAACGTGACCGGAAGCATGCAGCTCTCCCGTCTGTTCGTCCCACTCCATATCGTCGCCGCGCAGCAGCATCCTGGAATCCTCCACCCAGGCGTTGCCGTGAAGCTTGTGCAGCTTTCCTTTGTCGTCCTCATCCACGGCCCCGACCTCCCACTGATCCTTGGGTATGGACGCCGGCGGCGGTGGTTCGGGAAGCGCGGCGGCCGGCTGCGCGGCGCCAGTGGAAATTCCCTGGGCCGATCCAGGGGCCGCCGTTAACGCCAGCGCGAGCAATAGGGTAGACGCAAAAAGATACCTAATACCCGAAGATTTTCCGTGACAATCCCGGGTCACTGTGATAAGTAAAGAAAGAGATGCTCTAGGGAAGGGCCTCAAGCCGCAAAGTTACCATACTTCTCTAGGTAGTAGGGTGGCGTCGGGATTTAGGATGCAATGACCTGCACGTATTGTGGTTGCCGAATGGGCGAAGCCGAGCACCGTTGCCGGCGCTGCGGCCGCACGCCCGACGATGCGCTGATGCCCGGCGCCGTGGTGCATGGCGCCCTCGCGCCCCAGGTGCGTTTCGCGCCGGAGGAAACCGCGATTCCGGCCGGCCGCACGGCCCCAGGCTCTCATTCGGGCGTCCAGGCGCGTCTGTTCCAGGACGAAATCGCCTCCAACCTGATCCAGTTTCCCGCGCGCGCCGCGACGCGCCGCCGGCGCGCCGCCGAGGCCACCACCGAGACAGAGTCCAAACCCCGCATTCGCCGTGCCCGTCCGGCGCCGGTGAACCAAGGCAATCTCGATTTTCGCCCCGTATCGAAGACCAAGCCGCGCACCCTGGCCACCACCGTCGACGCCGTCATCCACTGTGACGATCCGGTGGCCGCGCGTTTGCACCGCGCCATTGCGGCGGCCTTCGACTGGAGCATGGTCGCCATTGGCTACGGCTTGTTTCTGACGGTATTCCGCGTGGCGGGCGGCGCGTTCGCGCTGAATCGCATCAACCTGCTGGTCATGGCCGGAGCGCTGGGCCTGGTCGCCTTCGCCTACGGCGCCGTGTGGGTGATTGCCGGTTGCGAAACGGCGGGAATGCACTGGACCGGCCTGCGCCTGATCACTTTCAGCGGTTTTCCGCCGGAGCCCAAACAAAGGGTGCTCCGGTTCGTCGGGTCTTGCCTGAGCTTTTGCACCGTGGTCGGCTTGGTCTGGTCGCTTTGGGATGAGGAGAGCCTCGCTTGGCAAGACCATATTTCCGGCACTTTCCCCACGGCGCTAGCCTCCGGTACTCGAGTTTTTCACCGCCGCTGAGTTAGAATCGAGGTTTCTCGATATTCCATCGCGCCCGCGCGCGACCGCACTCGGAGCCTGCCTACAATGAAGATTCAGTTTGACGAGAAACATCTGCTTGCCGGCGTCGTCGGGCCGGAGAACGGCGCCACCCGCTCGGAATTTGAACAGTCCCGGCCCAAGGCCCTGGCCGCGCTGGCCGCATTCCGCGAGAAGAGCCAGAAGGGCCTCTACGGCTTTGCGCATCTGCCGTTCCAACAGGACATGATCGAGGCCATCGGCCGGTACGCCGGTTCCGTCGGTTTCGAATACGACACGGTCTGCCTGGTCGGCATCGGCGGCAGCGCGCTGGGCGCCTGGGCCCTCGATTGCGGCATCCGCGGCCCGCACCCGGTGCAGGGCGCCTTCACGCCGAAACACCCCCGCCTGGTGATTCTCGACAACATCGACCCCGCCTTCACGGCCGCGGCCCTGGCGTCCATGGATGCCCGCAAGACGCTCGTGCTGGTGATCGCCAAATCCGGCGCTACCGCCGAAACCGTATCCACGTTTCTGATTGTCCGCGACTGGATCGAGCGGGAACTCGGGGACGCGGCTGCCCGGCGCATCGTCGCCGTCACCACCGAGGGCCAGTACCTGGAAGGCAAGGACAAGGGCAAGTACAAGAGTCCGCTAGGCGCGCTGGCCGCCAGTCAGGGCTACCGGACGTTCGGCGTCCCCGGCAACGTGGGCGGGCGTTTCAGCGTGCTTTCTCCGGTGGGGCTGCTGCCCGCCGCCCTGATTGGGATCGATATCGCCAAACTGGCCTCCGGCGCCGCCCAAATGACGCACCGCTCGTGGCTGCCCGACCTCGAAGAAAACGTGGCCCTGCGCGCCGCCCTCTGGCACTGGCTCATCTGGAGCAAGAAGCCCATCCAGGTGGCCTTCCCTTACTCCAATAATCTCTGGGGTACGGCCTTCTGGTTCCGCCAGCTTTGGGCCGAATCGCTGGGCAAGATCTTGCCGGGCGGGGGCCAGCCGAAGAACGTAGGGCAGACGCCCGTGGCGGCGCTCGGCGCCACCGATCAGCACTCCCAAGTGCAGCTATACATCGAAGGACCCAACGACAAAGTCTTCACCTTCTGGAAGGTGGAGCGGTTCCCGTCGCCCGGCGCCATTCCCGCCGCCGCGTTCGAATTGGAATCGGTCGACTACCTGGCGGGCCAGTCCCTGGCCAAGCTCATCGACGCCGAGCAGCGCGCCACCGCCGCCGCCCTCTCCATGAACGGCCGTCCGCATTGCACCGTGACCCTCGGCCGCCTGGATGAGGAGCACCTCGGCGGATTCCTCCAGATGATGGAGTTCCAGACCGCTTTCATGGGCGAATTGCTGGGCATCGACGCCTTCGATCAGCCCGGCGTGGAACAAGGCAAGCTGTTCACCTATGGACTGATGGGCCGCCCGGGTTTCGAGCGGTACGAGCAACAGATCGAGGACCTCGAGAAGAAGTGGGCCGCCGCGGAGTAGAGCACTCCTTCCGGGGCGGGGAATGGGTTTGGTGCGGCCGAGAGGACTTGAACCTCCACCCACTCTCGTGGACCAGATCCTAAGTCTGGCGCGTCTGCCAATTTCGCCACGACCGCATGGGCGCGTTACCCCCACGGCAATTATACCGTATCGGCCGGGTCTGCTTGGCGCCGCCGCACTACACTAGAATGGCCTTGTGAGGACCATTTGGCGCGTGGCGGCGGCCGCCGTGCTGGCGTTAGCCGGATTGTACGGCGGCGACTACCTCTCGGCGCGCTATCGCATTCCCGGCAACCGGCAGACCCTGGGAAGCTTCCAGGTGCACACCTTCTGGGCGGTGCGGCAAAAAGACGGCCGCATCGAATACTCCTTGGGCGATACCTATACCCAAACCTGCGTGCGCTCGCTGTTCCCGCAGCTCGGGTACACGCCCTGCTGGTACCTGAGCCGCCATACCAGGCAGAATATCGAAGTCGGCATGAACGCGGTTTCAGGCCCCGGCCGCCTGGCGCAGCGCCTCGATCCGCGGAATCCGGCGCGCAGGATGCCCTCCTGCCCCACAAGTTTCGCGCGCCACGTTAGGTTAACGCCCTGCGGTACCCTGATAATGAGAACTATGTCCGGAACCCCTGTCACGGCGCTAGTTGCCGATGCGCCGCCCCCGCGGAGACCGAAGTGAACCGCCGGACTTTCTTCCAGGGCGCGGCGGCCGGATTGGCGTCGGGCAACGCCGCGCGGGCCGCGGCCGCGCCGGGTCTCGACGCCAAGATCGTGCGTCTGAACCTGCTCCACACCTGGACCACCACCATGTCGGCCAGCCAGTACCGCGACACGCTGCACGTCGCCTATTCGCGCGACGGCATCACGGGGCGCGGCGAGGGCGCTCCCATTGTGCGCTATCGCGAGGACGCCGAATCCGCGCGCAAGACCGTCGAGTCGGTCCGCGGCCTGCTGCTTTCCGCCGACCCCATGCGCTTCGCGAAGACCCTGGCCGAAGTCTTCCATCGCATTCCCGGCGAGTGGGCCGGCAAGGCGTCCATCGATATCGCCCTCATGGATTGGGTGGCGCAGAAGCTCGGAATCCCGCTCTACGAGTATTTCGGGCTGGACCCCGCCGACGCTCCCGTGACCACGTTTTCCATCGGCATCGACACGCCCGAGATCACCAAACAGAAGACCCTGGAAGCCGCCGATTATCCCATCCTCAAGGTCAAGGTCGGCCTATCCACGGACGAGGCCACCATCGAGGCCGTGCGCGCCGTCACGAAAAAGCCCCTGCGCGTGGACGCCAACGAGGGCTGGACCGATAAGGAGGAAGCCGTCCGCAAGATCGACTGGCTGGAGACTCAGGGCGTCGAGTTCGTCGAACAGCCCATGCCCGCCGCGATGATCGAAGAGACCCGCTGGGTGCGCAGCCGCGTACACCTGCCCCTCATCGCCGACGAAGCCTGCGAGCGCCCCGCCGACATTGCCAAGGTCAAGGACGCCTACGATGGCGTCAACATCAAGCTCGATAAGTGCGGCGGCGTACTGCAGGCGTTCCGCATGATTCAGATGGCCCAGGCGATGGGCCTGCGCACCATGCTCGGCTGCATGGTGTCCAGCTCGGTCACGGTGACCGCCGCGGCGCACTTGTCTCCGCTGGTGGACTACGCCGACCTGGACGGAAACCTGCTGATATCGAACGACCCTTACCGCGGCGTGCGCGTCGTGAAAGGAAAGCTGACGCTGCCCAGCCGGCCGGGTCTGGGGCTGACCCCCGCCGCCTGATCGGTGGGGCGGGCCTCCTGGCCTGCCTTCCAAGCGGCGAGGATGATAGTCTCGAAGAAGGCAGGCCAGGAGGCCCGCCCTACCAGATCCTTGAAGAAGATTACTGTGTAACATCATGGCAAAAACCACTCATACCACCCGCCGCTATCGCGAAGACATGTCCGAAATGCCGGACTGGATGAAGAAGAAGAAGTGCCCCAGCCGGGACAAGTTTATGTCCGGCAAGCGCATCCTGCCTAAGAATCTGACCGGCAAGGAGAAGCTCGCCGACGTCATCGACAACGCCTTTCTGGCGTACAACGGGGCGCGCCTTCGGGAAAGTTGCCGGCTCTTCGCCGAAAAGATGCTCGAGCCGGACGTGACTATCGGCATGAGTCTCTCGGGCGCGCTGACGCCGGCGGGGTTGGGATGCTCTTCCATCGTGCCGCTCATCAAGGCTGGTTTTGTCGATTGGATCGTCGCTACCGGCGCCAATCTCTACCACGATCTGCATTTTGCCTTGAACTACCCCGTGCTCACCGGCAGCTTCAAGATGGACGACACCGAGCTGCGCGACAACGACATCGTGCGCGTCTACGACGTGTTGCTGGGCTATAGCGATTGCCTCATGGCCACCGACGAGATCCTGCGCGAGATCCTCGTCCAGCCCGAGTTTCAGAAGGAGATGGGGACCGCCGAGCTGCATTATCTGATCGGCAAATACGCCGCCGAGTGGGAGCGCAAGGCCGGGCTCAAGGATGTCTCCGTGCTGGCCGCCGCCTACCGCGCCGGCGTCCCCTGCTACACTTCTTCGCCGGGCGATTCCACCATCGGAATGAATGTCGCCGGCGTGGAGTTGCGCGGCAACAAGCTGCGCATCAACTCGTCCATCGACGTCAACGAGACCACCGCCTTCGTGCTGGCGGCCAAGCGCTCGGGCGGCAAGAGCGGCGTGGTGTTGTGGGGCGGGGGCAGTCCCAAGAACTTCATGCTGCAGACCGAGCCGCAGATACAGGAAGTCTTGCGCATCAAGGAATACGGCCAGGACTACTTTCTGCAAGTGACCGACGCGCGTCCCGATACCGGCGGATTGAGCGGCGCCACGCCCAGCGAGGCCGTGAGCTGGGGCAAGGTAGACCCCGACCGTCTGCCGGACGCGGTGGTCTGTTACACCGACACAACCATCGCCATGCCGCTGCTCACCTGCTATGCGCTGGCCCGCCGCAAACCCCGGAAATTGCGCCGCCTGTACGGCCAGCGCGCCGTCATGATGAAGGCGCTGACCAAGGAGTACTTCGCGCACAATAAGGTCAAAATGGTGGATGGCTCGAAGCCAGTGTTCTAGTCATGACCAAGCGACAACTGTTGGCCGTCGTCCGGCGTCACGGAACTCCCGTGGTAATCGTGGACCACGACGTCATCCGGAGTAACTACGCCGCGTTCCGGAGGCGCTTGCCCAAGGTGCAGGCTTACTATGCGGTGAAGGCCAATCCGGCGCCGGAAATCGTGCGGACTCTCTACAAGGCCGGCGCCAGCTTCGACGTCGCCTCCTTGCCGGAGTTTATGCTGGTGCACGAGAACGTCGAGCGCCTGCCCGCCAGGGAGCGCCAGGATTTCATCTGGGACAAGATCATCTACGCCAACCCGATCAAGCCCAAGGAAACCCTGCGCGCCCTCGACCAATACAAGCCGCTGATCGTTTACGACAACATCGACGAACTGCGCAAAATCAAGCGCTACGCGCCGCACGCCGGGCTGGTGCTGCGGCTGCGCGTGCCCAATACCGGATCGATGGTGGAGCTTTCCTCGAAATTCGGCTGCGACCCGGGCGAGGCCGTGGATCTGATTAACGAGGCCTTCCGCATTGGGCTGGTGGTGGAAGGGGTGAGCTTCCACGTCGGCAGCCAGTGCGCCAACTTCGATAACTTCGTGCAGGCTCTGAACATCGCCGCGGCGGTGATGCGCGAAGCCCGGTCGCGCGGCCATGAGATCAAGATCCTCGATATCGGCGGCGGCTTCCCGGTGGCTTACGATTCGCGCATCAAGCCGCTGGCCGCGCTGGCCCGGAAGATCAACGCCGAAATCGGCCGGTTGTTCGCGAAAGACATTCAGATCCTGGCGGAGCCGGGGCGCTATTTGGTGGCGACGGCCGCAACTTCGGTGGCGCGCGTCATCGGCAAGGCCGTCCGCGACGGCAAGATGTGTTACTACATCGACGACAGCGTGTATCATACATACTCCGGCATTGTCTTCGACCATTGCCAGTACGAGGTGAAGGCGTTCAAGCGGGGCGAAACCGGGATCTGCACGGTGTTCGGCCAGACTTGCGACGGCATGGACGCCATCACCCAAGCTCAGGAATTGCCCCAGCTCGAAATAGACGATCTGGTCTACTCCGAGAACATCGGCGCATACAGCAACGCTTCAGCCACCTGGTTCAACGGCTTTGCCCCGGCGCGGGTGGTGCACGTAAACGAGTAACTCGAGAACGCCATGCCCAATTCGGCCATCCTATTGATTCACTGCCCCGACCGCAAAGGCATTGTCGCCGGGGTTTCCGGGTTCCTGCACCGCCACGGAGCCAACATCCTGCACGCCGATCAGCACCAGGACAACGGCCTGGGCCTCTTCTTCATGCGCGTGGAGTGGGACTTGGCGGAGTTCGCCCTCGGCGACGCGGCTTTCCGCGCCGCGTTTCAGCCGCTTGCCGGCGCCTTCGAGATGCAGTGGGAACTGGCCTACTCGGTTGCCCGGCCCGCCGTGGCCATCTTCGTCTCGCAGCAGCAGCACTGCCTGGTGGACCTGCTATTCCGCCACCAGATCGGCGAATTGCGCTGCGAGATTCCGCTCATCGTCAGCAACCACGAGTCCGCGCGCGAACTGGCCGCGTATTATGGCGTTCCGTTTCATTACACGCCCGTGGACCCGGCCAACCGCGCCGAGTCCGAGAAGCTGCAACTGGACTTGATCGAGCGGAGCAAGATCGATCTGGTAGTGCTGGCGCGCTATATGCAAGTCCTCTCGCCGGAATTCGTGGCGCGCCATCCCGGACGCATCATCAACGTGCACCATTCCTTCCTGCCGGCTTTCAGCGGCGCGCGTCCGTATCATGCGGCTTACCACCGCGGCGTGAAGCTGATCGGCGCCACCAGTCACTACGTCACGGCGATTCTCGACGACGGCCCCATCATCGAGCAGGGCGTCGTCCGCGTATCGCACCGCGATCAACTGGAAGATCTGATTCAGAAGGGCCGCGACCTGGAGCGCGTGGTCCTTTCGGCCGCCGTCCGCTGGCATCTGGACCACCGCATCCTGCAGTATTCCGGCAAGACCGTGGTCTTCGATTAGGATGGCCCCTCAGAACGCGTAGCTAAGTCCGAACATAGGCACGATATCGTGCAGGATGTTCCGGCCGAACGTCGCGCCCACGGCCGGTGTGACGACTTCGGTGGGGAAGGGCGTGATGTAGTCGCGGGCCTCGATGCGCAGCAGGATCTTCTTCGAGACGGCGAACTTGACGCCGGCGCCGGCGCTGCCCATGGGCTTCAGCGTGTGCGTC